>Ga0209398_1000012_pt1 | contig 258274 bp, 230 predicted proteins | sample AshMeaBigSpring_FD_184125 | JGI IMG/M metagenome (GOLD analysis project Ga0209398, IMG submission 184125) | Groundwater microbial communities from Big Spring, Nevada to study Microbial Dark Matter (Phase II) - Ash Meadows Big Spring (SPAdes)... | ecosystem: Environmental > Aquatic > Deep...
AAACCGGTTGTTATTGATTCGTTCAGCTTATTGCTTCCTGTTGAAGCTAATACTTCAAAACACTTTGCAGAAATGACAGAAGCTTGATATCCTCCAAAAAAAGAAAAGAGGCCGTCGTTTTGAGACAACCTCATGACGTCTGCACGCCACCGTCATCCCTGGTTAGAGTTATGTCATTCCGGGTTTAAGTATGTCATTCCGGGCTTATGTATGTCATTCCGGACACATAGCTGTCATTTCGGGCTTGACCCGGAATCTTTCTCACATTACTGCTGAATCAGAAAAAGATGCCGGGTCAAGCCCGGCATGACGTCAATCAAGCCCGGCATGAACTCACTTAATCCCGGAATCATTTTCAAAACCACGTTAGTATTTTACACAATTCTTTTCTTATTATTTTTATTTATGGCCCGTATTGGATCATACTCAGTCTATATTTTATCCAATTTTGGCCGGACAGCATTCTATATCGGCGTTACGAATAATCTTGAGCGAAGAGTCTGGGAGCACCGCTACAGCGGAGGTAGTGTATTTACTTCAAAGTACAAATGCCATTTTCTTGTTTACTATGAAGATTTCAATGATATAAATAATGCGATTGCAAGAGAGAAACAATTAAAGAACTGGCAGCGTAAATGGAAGATAGAACTGATAAGAAAGGAAAATCCAGATTTGGTTGATTTGGCGAAAGACTGGTATTAAGCAGGGAAAGATGCCGGGCCCGGGTCTTAGTCCAGGATGGCAGCCTCACATGACGTCTGCACGCCACCGTCATCCCTGGTTAGAGTTATGTCATTCCGGGCTTATGTATGTCATTCCGGGCACATAGCTGTCATTCCGGGCTTATGTATGTCATTTCGGGCACATAGCTGTCATTCCGGGCTTGACCCGGAATCTTTCCCTCAGGAATACCGCTTAATAAAAAGATGCCGGGTCAAGCCCGGCATGACAGTAGTACGTCGGGGTCAAGCCCCGGCATGACGTCTGCACGCCACCGTCATCCCTGGTTAGAGTTATGTCATTCCGGGCTTAAGTATGTCATTCCGGGCTTATGTATGTCATTTCGGGCACATAGCTGTCATTCCGGGCTTAAGTATGTCATTTCGGGCACATAGCTGTCATTCCGGGCTTGACCCGGAATCTTTCCCTCAGGAATACCGCTTAATAAAAAGATGCCGGGTCAAGCCCGGCATGACAGTTGTACGTCGGGGTCAAGCCCGGCATGACAGTTGTACGTCGGGGTCAAGCCCTGCATGACACAGAAAACAATATCAACCCAGCACAGCAAGGCTGTCGCCAATTATTTCAACACATTCTTTTATTTGTTCTTCAGTAATTACAAGTGGCGGTGCAAAACGGATCTTATCGCCATGTGTTGGTTTGGCAAGTAATCCGTTCTCTTTTAATGCAAGGCAAAGCTCCCAGGCAGCATCTTTATTGGAATGTTGAATGACAATAGCATTCAGCAATCCTTTTCCCCGGATCATGCTGATATGCGGCGATTGGAGATTTTGCAGTTCAGTCCTTAACAAGTTCCCCATCGCCGCTGCATTTTCCGCCATCTTTTCATCTTTCAGTACCTGCAAGGCTTCCATCGCTACTTTGCAGGCCAGCGGATTGCCGCCATAGGTGGAGCCATGCTCACCGGGTTTTATAGTCAGCATAATTTCATCATCAGCCAGTACAGCGCTTACAGGCAGCATACCACCGCTCAGCGCTTTGCCCAGTAATAAAATATCAGGGCGAACATTTTCATGGTCGCAGGCCTGCATCTTTCCCGTTCTTGCAAGACCGGTTTGAATTTCATCGGCGATGAACAGCACATTCGCTGCTTCGCAGATAGCTTTTGCTTTGGCGAGATAACCCTCATCGGGAACCAGTACACCGACTTCGCCCTGTATAGGTTCAACGAGAAAGCCTGCCACATTTTTATCTTCCAGTGCTTTTGCCAGCGCTGCTGTATCGTTGTAAGGAATGGAAACAAAACCGGGCATATAGGGCCCGAAGTTTTTCTTCGATGCCGGGTCGCTGCTGAAGGAGATGACGGTGGTAGTGCGGCCATGGAAATTTCCTTCACACACAACGATAATAGCTTTTCCTTCTTCGATACCCTTTACTTCATAACCCCAGCGCCTGCAGAGTTTGATGCCGGTCTCCACGGCTTCCACGCCGGTGTTCATCGGCAGCACCTTGTCATATCCAAAAAATGTTGTGATGTATTTGGCATATTCACCCAACTGGTCGCTGTGAAAGGCACGGCTGGTGAGGGTAAGCTTTTGTGCCTGCTCTGTAAATGCATGAAGGATGCGGGGATGGCAATGCCCCTGGTTGATGGCCGAGTAGCCACTGAGAAAATCGTAATACTGTTTTCCGTCCACATCCCAAACATGAACGCCTTTGCCGCGGCTGAGCACCACGGGAATGGGATGGTAGTTGTGGGCGCCGTACTGTTCTTCGTGCTGCAGGTAATATTGAGTGTTTGTACTCATAGACAATTCTGATAACCTGAAAATGGGAATTAAAGTGGGTGAAATAATACAGGAACCAGCCGGTCACAGTAACCGGCACCAACGAAAATATCATCGGTGGTTGAGCAAGTCAAGATTTTGCTGCAGAAAGAAAACAGGTAATTGCTGTTTGATACAGTTGAAATTTGCTGCAAGATAATGCAAAGAAGGATAAGGAACAAGCTGAAGTAAAAGCAGTTGGTCAGTTTGAAAATCTCAGTGAAAGGAAGACTTTATTAACTAAATAAGGCTTAAGAAATACAGAAGATCACATACCTATTTGTCAAAATATTGTCTCCAGTTCTCTTAACTGTTCTGATCATTTTCCAGGCTGAGGAATAGCGGAAAAAGGCAGGTTGTACATTGCAGTTTCCGGGGTACTTCTCAGCCAAGGTACCCGGGCAGGCTGCGGACAAAATACGTAGCAGGAAAGTTAAGATCAGGTTTTGTTGCTTTTGGGAAAATTCCAAACACGGTGCTTCCGCTGCCGCTCATGGAGGCGTAAACAGCCCCCGAAGCATACAGTTGTTTTTTTATTTTTTCTATTTCAGGGAAGCGGATAAAAACAGAATTTTCAAAATCATTGATAAGTTCATGTTTCCATTCAGCAGGAGGCCGGCAGATAACTTCCCTGATAGATTGCCGGGGTACCGCCGGCTTGATGGAAAGAAAAGCAATTCCGGTATCAATATGGATTCCGGGATTTACAATTATTATATAGAAGGAAGACAAGTCAAGCGGTAATTCCTCCAATATTTCACCCTTGCCTGTAGCAAAACAGGGTTTGTTGATGATAAAGAAAGGGCAGTCGCTGCCCAGTTCTTCAGCATAGTTCAGTAATTTGTTTATCGGAATAGCAAGCCCGAACATTCTGTTAAGCAAGGACAATGCAAAGGCTGCATCAGCGCTGCCGCCGCCAAGACCAGCGCCGGAAGGAATTGATTTATGCAGGTGTATTTTTACCTTAGGCAGTGTTGGAAAATCTTTTTTCAGCAGCTTGTAGGCCCTTACACAAAGGTTAGAAGTGATACGTCCTTTTACCACGGCGCCTGATAATGTGAAAGGAAAAGAAGAAGTATACTCATGTGATCCCAGCGGAACAATTTCCAGGGCATCTGTGAGCGGCAGGGGATAAAATACGGTTTCCAGGTCGTGGTACCCCGCCGGTCGTTTGCGGATTACATGAAGCCCTAAATTAATTTTGCTGTTAGGAAAGACAATCATGTTGGATATAGAATTAATAATTATTCATTAATAATTATTAATTGAATATTATGGTGTGAATTATTAATTGAATATTATGGTGTGGTTGAAGTGCATTACTTTCTCTTCCGGCTGTTGATCTCATCCCGGATAGCCACAGCACGGATATAATCTTCACTTTCCAAAACATCATTGAGCAGGGTATTCAAATCTTCCAGCGTCATGGTCTTCAGGTCTTCACGGCCGGTGATGTCGCTTTCCTGCACTACCACTTCCTGTTTGCCTTTTTTCTTTTTGCCGCCGGTTCCTGAATCTTCCATCAGGATGCCGGCACTTTCGAGAATATTCTCATAGGTATAGATGGGGCAGCCGAAACGGACAGCCAGCGCTATGGCATCGGATGTTCTCGAGTCAATCTCTACGGTATCATTTTCTGTGGAGCAAACCAATTTGGAATAAAAGATTCCTTCCTGCAGGTCGCAGATGATGATCTCATGCAGGTCAATGGCAAATGCATTCATGAAATTTTTCATCAGGTCATGTGTGAGGGGGCGGCTGGGCTGCATTTTTTCCAGCGCTACGGCGATGGCCTGCGCTTCAAACCCGCCGATAACGATGGGCAGCCGCCTCAAACCATTCACTTCGCCCAGCACCACCGCATAGGAATGTGTTTGCGTAATGCTGTGCGACAGTGCCACAATTTCCAGTTCTAGCTTTCTCATAATTTGACGTACGAAACTAATGCTTTTGGGCAGAATAATGAAGGAGGCAGGCAGGTGTTTTTCACCATGATCATCCGCTGTATCCCTGTGTAATCCTTTATCTTGGCTGGTAGCCGGTAAGGTCAAAATAGCTTTCCACGTTGCCTTTTTCAATTTTGTAGGCGATGATGTAGGTGTTTTCGTTTTCTTTGGATTTGGTTCGCCAGCCCAGCACAATACGGTAGCCAAAAACCACCGGCTGGATATTCAGGAAATTATAATCCACCTGCGAAATATAAGAGTGTTGTTTGCTGACAAGACAGGCCGCCTCGAAGGCATCACCGTTTTTCAGCAGCATTTCACCGCTGTATTCCGGGCAGGTGAGGCCGAGTATATTCATGGTCTTTTTCCGGTTGATCAGCATGAACTCTGTACCCGCATTACGGCGGTTTAGTTTTTCTGTTTTGTAAGTTTGACTGCGGGGATCCAGTGTAAGCAGGGTGCTGTCGGCAAAACGGGCAATCATGATGGTTTCAAAGATCTGGTCGGCCCGGTAGCCGAGTGTGAACATGGTGACCCGAATCTGATTTTCGCCGAACCAGATAAACATAGAGTCCCGGTCGGCCGGATCGTCGGATGTCATCCGGTATTTTATCAGCCCGGTGAATTTGGTGGCGGTATCAGCCACGGGTGTTTCTTCCCCTGCGGTTATATATTCAGTCGGGGCTGCTTTTTTACTTTTCTTATCATCCTTTTTGCTGTCCTTTCCCTTTTTACTGTCTTTTACAACGGGCGGTATCGAATCATTTTGTTCGTAATTGGTGGTTTCTTTGCCTTTGCTTTTTTTCTTTTGCCCGTAAGATAAAAGAAAGGCGCTGATAAACAGGAATAAGAGAAAGGATCTCTTCATAGAATATTTTTATCCAATAAAGTTGGTAATAAAAAACCACAAACACAAACCGGGCTCACCCCCCGGGACGTTTACTGCGGCCTGACGGATACGGTGACAGTCGAAAATTATTTAGCTGAAGCATGCCCGGATTGCTGCAAGGGTTCAGGTGCAGTTTTTGTCAGGCCAGGCCTTTGAGTTTTTTTACGGCTGCAGTGAATTTGGGAACCACATCAAATGCATCGCCAACGATGCCATAATCCGCCGCTTTAAAGAAAGGCGCTTCAGGGTCTTTGTTGATGACAACGATCACTTTGCTCCTGTTTACACCAGCCAGGTGCTGGATAGCGCCGGAGATACCGATGGCAATATACAAATCGGGTGCAATGGCAATACCCGTTTGTCCAACATGTTCGTTGTGCGGTCGCCAGTGTGCATCGGCCACGGGACGGCTGCAGGCTGTAGCGGCATGCAATACTTTGGCCAGCTCTTCCACTATGCCCCAGTTCTCAGGGCCTTTTAATCCGCGGCCTGCACTCACCACCACTTCAGCTTCGGTCAGCGGTACTTCACCACTTGATTTCGTTACATTCAACACTTTTACTTTTCCTGTATCAAACCTTGCGTTGAAAACCGCTACTTCTGCGGTGCCTTCTCCAGAAACAATTTTGTAAGCATTGGGATTGAGGGTTATTATTTTAACCGGGCTGCTGACCGAGATATTGGCAAAGGCCTTGCCCGAGAAAACATTTTTCTTTACCACAAAACCCCTTCCGACCGGGTCATCCCCGTCCGTACCGGAAAGGGCGGGTGGGCGGACATTGCTGGTATCGGGCAGCGCCACAGCGCCTGAAACCAAACCGGCTTTCAGCCTCACAGAAAGTCGGGGAGCAATGGCCTTGCCATCCACATTGTTGGAAAAAATAATGACTGTGGCGCCGCTTGCTTCGGCCACCTGGGCAATCACTTTGGTGTAAACCTGTGCATCCAGATGGTTCAGCACTTCGCCGGCAACATGATGTATTTTCTTTACTCCGTATTTTCCAAGTGAAGCCAGATCATCCGTTACAGCGCCTAATACAACGCCTTCAGCGGTGACACCCAGTTGTTCGGCCACTTTTGCTCCGTAGGTCATGGCTTCCAGGGATGCTTTTTTTACATGGCCATCTGCTGTATCTATAAAAATGAGAACTGACATATCAATTGTTTATGGTTTTTTGTTTTATGGTCAGATTGCTTTCGCTTCTTCATGAAGCAGGCGAACTAGTTCCTCCACATTTTCAGCATCCACTAATTTTACCCCGGCTTTGGCTGGCGGCAGTTCGAAGCCAGCGACAGTAGTGAGGGCATCCGCGGCTACAGGCTCCACCGGCTTTAATGGCTTTGTTCTTGCCCCCATGATACCTTTCATGTTCGGTATTCTCTGTTCGGCCATTCCTTTCTGGCAGCTAACCACCAGTGGAAGTTCCACTTCACATGTTTCTTCACCGCCTTCAATTTCACGGGTAATAATGGCTTTATTTCCATTGATATTGAATTGGGTTGCTAATGACACATAGGGAAGGTCCAGCAGCTCAGCCACCATACCGCCGATGGAAGAACCGTTGTAATCAATGGTTTCCTTGCCGGTGAACACTAAATCATAACCGCCCTGTTTTACCACATGGGCAATTTGCGAAGCGATATAGAAACTGTCGTGGCTGTCTGCATTCACCCGGATGGCTTCATCGCCTCCGAGGGCAAGGGCTTTACGGATGATGGGTTCTGTATCCGCTGCCCCAACCGTGCAAAGGTGAATGACGGTGGAAGCCTGTCCGACTCCCTCATTCAGGCGGGCATCGGCTTCTTTCAGTTCGATGGCCCGGACAAGGGCATACCACTCATCGTAAGGATTGATGATCCACTGCACACCGGCCGTGTCGAATTTCGTGTTGTTACCGGTGAAAGCTATTTTTGCCGTGGTGTCCGGTGTTTTACTGATACAAACCAGGATTTTCATTTTGAGATCTGTTTTTATCCCCCTCTCCAGTCCTGAGTTTATCGAAGGATAGAGAGGAAAGGGGGGAGTAGATAGTTGTTTATGCAACTAAAGCAAAGATAAGGCGGGAGAATTAATAATTAGTAATTATTAATTAATAATTATTCAGGTTGGAAAGAATAGACAAAATCAAAGCAATGCTGGTTGAAAATCCGGCTGACAGTTTCCTGCAGCATGCACTGGCTTTGGAATATATAAAACTGGGGGATGATGAGGCCGCCCGGCATTTATTTGAAGACATCTTAAACAGGGAGCCGGGATATGTAGGCAGTTACTATCACCTTGCCAAGCTGCTGGAGCGGATTGAGAAAACGGATGAAGCTATTAAAGTCTATGAGAAAGGGATGGAAGAGGCGAAGAAGGCGGGAGAGTACCATGCTTATGGGGAATTAAAAGGAGCGTATGAGGAGTTAATTTTTTAAAATGAGTTTACTTCAGCGATTTCAGGAACATATTAAGAAGAATCATCTTTTCTCCTCAAAAGACAAGCTGCTACTGGCCGTAAGCGGCGGGGTGGATTCTGTTGTGCTCTGTGAACTCTGCAAACAGGCCGGGTATGATTTTATGATGGCTCATTGTAATTTCCGGTTAAGAGGGGAGGAGAGTGAACGGGATGAGGAGTTTGTGAAAGCGTTGGGAAGTAAGTATAAAGCTGAGGTCAGGAGTAAGAAATTTGAAACGGAGCAATATGCCGCTGAGAATAAACTGTCCATCCAGGAGTCTGCCAGGGAATTAAGGTATCGTTGGTTTGAGGAACTAATTAACCAATCAACTAATAAATCAATTAACTATCTTCTCACCGCCCATCATGCAGATGACAATATTGAAACCCTGCTGATGAACTTCTTCCGTGGCACAGGGCTGCACGGGTTGACGGGTATCCCCGAAAGCACAGGATATATCCGCAGACCATTACTACCGTTTTCAAAGGAAGACCTGCTTGTCTTTGCAAAGGAGAACAACCTGCAATGGGTAGAAGACTCCTCCAACGAATCATCCAGATACACCCGGAATTATTTCAGGAATGAACTCATTCCTGCATTGGAGAAAGTATTTCCGCAGGCAAAAAAAAATTTAGAGGATAATATTCGCAGGTTCAAAGAGATTGAAAACCTGTATCAGCTATCAGCCGGGGAAATTAAAAAGAAACTTTGCAGGAAGAAGGGGAATGAAGTTCACATCCCTGTCAGGCAACTGATGCAGTATGATAACAGGGCATTGATCTATGAGATCATTACTGAATCTGGCTTCTCCGAAAAACAAATTGATGAGGTGGTCAAACTGGCCGGCAGTGACTCGGGAAAATATATTTCATCGCCTGATGGCAATTACCGCATCATCCGCCACCGGCATTGGTTCATCATCAGCCCGGTTGCTGCTGTGGAGTCAGAGAAATTAATTGTTGAAGAAGGAGTAAGCAATGTACAGTGTGCAGTTGGGAGTTTGCATATTTTGACAGATGTTGTTGCCAACTGCAAATGGCCAACTGACGGACTCACTGCATGCCTTGACAGGGAGGAGATTGCTTTCCCCCTGCTGCTACGTAAATGGGAAACCGGCGACTATTTCTATCCGCTTGGTATGAAGAAAAAAAAGAAACTGTCCCGTTTTTTTATGGATCAGAAACTTTCCAAATCAGAAAAGGAGAACGTATGGGTGATGGAAAGCTGCAGCCGCATCTTTTGGGTGGTGGGCCACCGGATAGACGAACGTTTTAAGGTGACTGATAAGACAAAAGATGTATTGCTGCTCACCATAAAACCCTGATTATCCTCCCGGGCCTCTTGGGTTGCCTATCTGTTGCAGGAAAAAATCAATCACTTTGGGTTCCATGATGATGGTGAACAATATCCCGTACAACGCCCCCCAGAGGTGTGCATCGTGGTTGATATTGTCGCTGCCCCGTTTGGACATATACATGGAGTAAGCGATATACAGCACGGCATATAAAATGGCCGGTACCGGCGGAAAAGTGAACCACTGCCAGGGATCAAAAAGAATATAGGCAAACACTACGGCCGAAACCCCTCCGGATGCGCCAAGGCTGCGGTAATGATAGTTGTTACGGTGTTTGATATAGGAAGGTATTTCCGATACAATGATGCCTCCGAAGTAAAAGAGGATAAACCCAGGTTTACCGAGGTACGAAGTATATAAACCCTCCATCACTTCCCCAAAAAAATAAAGGGTGAGCATGTTGAAGAACAGGTGCATGTAGTCGGCATGCAGGAAGCCTGAAGTAAGGAAGCGGTACCACTGGTTCCGTTTGGTGATGGCGGGCGGATAAAAGATGAGGTCATCCATAATTCGCTGGTTGTTGAAAGCCCCGAATGAAATCAAAACCGTAATAACGATGATAATGATGGTGATGGAGAACTGCATATTGCTGATGGGTCAAAAAATATAAATATCGGACTTTAGAATTTACCGGTGATGATATTTTTCATTTTTTAAAATGGAGCAGGCCCGGTACACCTGCTCGGCCAGTATCAGCCTCACTAACTGGTGAGGGAATACCAGCGATGACAGGCTCCATTTGTAATTGGCCCGTTTCAATACGGCTTCATCCAGCCCATAAGCGCCACCGATAAGAAAAACAAGATTACGGGTGCTTTCATTACTTCTTTTCTGAATAAATTCAGCCAGTCCTTCGCTGTTCATCAGTTTTCCCCTTTCATCCAGCGCCACTAAATAATAATCCCCGCCTGAACGACTCAGTCGGGCAGGCTTGCCCAGCCAGTTCAGGATGGTTTCGCCTTCTTTTCTTTTCAGGTCCAGCTCACTTAGCATGCCTGCATTTTTAGGCGAAGGGATGATGTCCCACATTACCGGATAGTAATTGGAGATGCGGCGGGTGAAGTCTTCCACACCGGTTTTTACATACGCTTCATGTACTTTGCCAACGGACCAAAACAATATTTTCATCTGGTAAAAATAAAAAGAGGCTGTCTCAAAAATATTCTAACCCAGAGGTGCACAGAGTTGATGCACAGAGTAAACAGAGTGATTATTGTGATTAACAATACTCTGTGTATTCTCCGTGAAAACAACTCCGGTGGCTCTGTGGTTTTATTTTTCGCTTTTGAGACAGCCTCTTAATGTTTTTGCTGTTAAAGTAATTATTTTATTTCATAGTCTTTCCTGAACGACATCAGCGTGGAGCGGTACAGCACATTGGCGCTGTCCAGTGTGGCCGCTTTGCTGTAATACTGGTATGCTTCTGACAGGTAGTGGGCATCTTCCAGCATAAAGGCGATGCGGTAAGCCTGTTCAGCCGGGGCTTCAAATTCGGCACCTTGTTTTTTGATGTTGTCCAGCACTGCGTTGAAAGTTTCTTTGGTTACATAGTTCAGCACTTTCCGCTCTTCATTTTCTTCGCCTTTCACGGCAGCTATCCAGTAGTATGTATTGCCGGGTTTCATCCTTGCGGTAAAGGAAGGAATGGGAATTTTCAGTTTGGTTACCGTGGTGGAATAAAACGGCTCAGCGATATTGTCCGGTTTGAAAAGGAAGAAATCAAACTCCTTGGCTTCGGCATAGGATTTCCAGGAAAGCGGGAATTCACCGCCACAGTAATTAACAGTATCTAATCTTGAATCCACCCACACATTGTTTATTTCACCCCTGCTTACCGCACCCACAGTGTTCATATAGGCTTTGCGGTTGCTGCCGGGAGAGCCGGACGATTTGGTCATCTGGGCCCATACATATTTTACATAGTTGGCACTGACGGAGTTGCTGCTGATCTTGCAGGAGTCGCCGAAGTTGGCAAGCGGGTAAATACCGGCTTTGCTGATGGTGAACATGGCGGCCTCATTACATATCAGGGTAACAGTTCCGCCAGCAGCCACTTTCACGGTGGCGGTATTGTTCAGCGGTTTGCCGGCCTTGGCCTTGCTCTCCACATTGCTTTCCACCACAGATACGTTCCCCTTGAAACTGTAGAGGAGAAACTGGTTCTGTGCTGAAGTGAGAACTGCCAGCGAGAAGAAAAGGATAAGGAATGGAATTTTTTTCATCTTTAGAGGTTTAAGGTTTGTATAGTAAAAGTTTTTATATCGGGTTAATGATGGTGCGGTTTGAACACCGTTCTGAAATTAAATTTTTTATGCATCCACACGGCCCATGCTTCATAAAAATAGATCACATCCACCGCCAGGACAATCGTAACCAGGCTCAGCTTCATGTCCACTTTAAGACGGTACCTGTCATATAAATAGATGCCCAGCCACACAAAAAATATTGCTGAGGCCACCTGGGCAATCTTTGCTGCTAAATGGAACCAGATATGGCTTTCCAGGTAATAATGGACGAAAAAAGACATATGCAACCAGCAAATGATGATGGCCATAAGCAAATTGCCCCATAAAGGTACTTTTTTAATATAATCTTTGTCAAGGGCCATGGAAATAATATTTGCATGTACCACCACCCCGTTCATATCAGGAATTGATTTCCCGGCAAACCTTGAATTCATGGGGGTAAACTTTTTGTCTTCCAGGTCGCTAGGGTTGGTATTCACATAACCAAGCAGTACTATTCGTCCGGTAATAAGGGACTCATCAAATTGACCCGTCAGCACTTGTTCAGGGGTTAATACAAAATACCGGTCAACATCCCTGGAATAGTTGATAATGACTTTCTTGGCCCCCTTCTGCTCCAACTTTTTATAAGCATCAATATCGTAAGCCCGGACTAATTCCGTTGCAAAAAAGTTAAAGCGTTTATGGGCATAGTCATCGATGAATGGTTCAAAAGTGCGGATAGTGGAGAGAGAGTCAATAAAGATATTGGCGAAGGCATAATGGGCAGCCGTTTTAAAATAATCACCGGAAAAGGAAACCGTATCGCCTTCTTTGCCGGAAAGAACCATCTTCCTGGCAACAACGAGGTTTTTATTTCGCTTAAAAGTTTCATTTAATAAAGAATCCTGGTAAGGATCTCTCGCATCATCAAAATATGCATCCAGACCCATCACTTTGGGTTTTCTGGCCGCCACAGCATCAATAAGCATTGACAACTCCTCCCGGCCCAAATGCCCGATGTTGACAATGGTAACTCTGTTTTCAAATTTGGCATTTTTGGTTTTACCCAGTTTGGCATAAGTGAGGTCATTAAAATCGAAGTCTTTCAATCCGAGTTTTATCGGGTTCATGATGCCCAGGTTCAGCGGTATCAGGCTCAGTCCATATATGAATATAAAAACCCAAACTGTTGCAAAGAGTGTATCCCGTTCGGCCAGGTATTTGGTGATACGGCTTCCTGCTTTCCTGGCATGGTGGCCGATGTGTTTATGCAGTGGTTTTTTCATCCGGTGGTTTGATGATTGTTATCGGGTGTTTGTACAAACGGTATTTTAATTTAACAGTCCATTGCAACTATTACCGCCCCTCACACTATCCTTTAATCACAATATTGCTGCCAGTTCAATACATTCCCCTGTAAATCCGTAAATTAGAGGGTTAAAATTATGCGTTTTTTTCTTCCCATACTTACCGGTACCGCTTTATTTCTGCTGACGGCCAGCCCGTTATTGGCGCAACCCGGTCCGCCCAAGCCCAGAGACACGACTATCCAGGGGCCGCAAACTTTTGCCATGATCATGAGTGTTTCCAAATACAGGTATGTGAAACCGCTGGAATATGCAGTAAAAGACGCTGAATTGTTCAGAGATTTTCTCAAATCCCCTGCAGGCGGAAGCCTGAAGGATGACAATATCTATTACATAGCCGATGAACTGGCCAACGAAGCCAATTTCCAGGTAAAGGGGGCCGCATGGCTGAAGGCAAAAAAACTGCAGAAAGGCGACCGGCTTTTTCTTTACCTCGCTGGTCACGGCGATGCCATTGACGAAGACCGCTTCTTTTACCTTACTTATGACTGCAACCCGGCAGGCGATAAAAATAATTACCTGATCGCCGGGGCTATCCGCATGTCGGATATCAAGATCATGATTTCAAAAGAAACAAGAAAAAGTGTGGATGTATTTCTGGTAATGGATGCCTGCCGCACCGGTGATTTACCGGGAGGAGAGGAAGGCCGGGGTTTTTTCACTACATCCATATCTGAAGTAAGGGCCGGGGAAATGATCATGCTTGCCACCAGTGCAGGTCAAAAATCATGGGAAGATCCCAACCTGGGAAGCGGTCATGGTTTGTTTACCTGGTACCTGGTGGATGGCCTTAGCGGGATGGCTGATTCTTCGGGGAAAGCCGATAACAAAATAACGATGGATGAGCTGAAGAAGTATGTGAACAAATATGTGCCTGTTGTAGCGAAAGAGCGGTTCAAAAATATTCAGGAGCCCTATATCCATTCAGATGACTGGAACAAAGTGGTGAGTAATGTGGATCCTGCTTACCTGAAAAATTGGCTGGAAACCCGTAAGAAAAGCGGAGGTGGAAATACCTTCTGGGGAATGGTTCGCAGGAATAAACGGAGCGGGCCAGCAGATACCCTGTTGCAGGAAGCCTACAACCTTTTCAACTCTGCTGTGAAAGATAGCCGGCTCACGGGGAAAAATTCAGCCGAATACTATTACGGGCTGATGGCGAAAAACTATCCCGGAGATTCTTATACAATTGATGCGCAGTCAACGCTGGCGGTGGAGTTTATCAATTTTGCGCAGAGCAAGATCAACCTCTACCTCGATTGTAAAGACCCGGCTGCTATTCAAAAAATACGTTCGCAGATTGATGAGGATGAAAAGACAGAAGAAGTGGATGCCAGCCTTGACCGGATGGAAAAAGTGGCCCGGCAGGAGTTTTATGAAGTGGGAAATATGCTGGAGAAAGCCATTGACATCATCCGGCAAGATGATCCCGATTTTGCCAAAACTTTGCTTGGCCGGATGTACTTTTTCAAAGCGAGGGGTTATTTTGGCCGGGGCAAGCAACTGGTTGACATCAACAAGGCATTTCAGTATGCCTATTCTGCTTCTGCCACGGATAAAAATGCAGCTTATGTTATGCAGACTTTAGCGGCGCTGCACCTCGATAACAATAAACCCGACAGCGCTGTGATCTATGCCAAAAGGGCTATCGTTACTGCCCCAAAATGGCGCTATCCCTACCTGACGCTGGCCTATTGTTATAAGATTCAGAACAGGCCTGACTCTGCTATCAAATACTATCGGAAAGGGATTGAGCTGAATGCCGACAATGCGGATGCCTATGTGGACCTCGGTCACTATTTTTACTCACTGTCAAAACCCGATTCGGCCCTTGTCAATTATGAGAAAGCGCTGCAATTGGACCCCGGCAATGCCTATGCCAATAATAATATTGGCTGGATCTATCATGATCGTAAGAATTATGACAAAGCCATTCCCTTCTTCAAGCAGAGCATAAAAAAAGATGCAAAACTGATCAGCGCTTACAACGGGCTCAGCAAAACATTCTTCCAGAGCGGGCAATACGATTCTGCCCGTATCTACTACAGCCAGGCATTTGCCAACTACCAGGATAAATCTATTGTGAATGTGTATATCGGTAATTTTTACCGGAACCTGAAGCAGTATGACTCGGCCAAAGCTTATTACCAGCTGGCAGCGCAGATTGATCCTAATTACGAGGATGCATTTAATAACCTTGGCCGGGCTTCCTTTGCGCTGAAGCAATATGATTCCGCCAATTTTTATTATCGCAGGGCGCTGGTGGCAAATCCTTATTCAGCTTCCGCCCTTATCAATATGGGGCTGGTGTTTAAGCAACTGAAAATGCCCGATTCTGCCTACAATTATTTTGAAGAAGCAGTCCGCATGGAGCCGGGAAACCCTTCCATACTTAATAACCTCGGCGCTGTGTATGCAGATGATAAAAACTATGATACTGCAAAAATATATTTCAGAAAAGCCCTGCTGGTAAGGCCCAATCATAAATCGGCTTTCAATAACCTGATGAGGTTATTCCGGCAACTGAACCAGCTTGATTCCATCACTGCTTTGCTGAAAGGTATATCATTCGCTGACCCTAACAGTGATGTATTTATGAATGATATGGGGATGGTATTCCTCGATCAGAAGCGGTTTGACTCTGCCCGTATTTATATCCGCCGGGCGCTGTTGAAGGATCCTGCCAATCCGCAATCGCTCAGCAATATGGGGCTGGTGATGCTGGGCATGAAACAGTACGACTCTGCAAGAATCTATCTGCAAAGGGCTTACCGTATCAATACGGAGAACCCGGCTATCTGGGCCAACCTTGCCTCGGTGTTCCGGCAATTAAAAAAGTATGATTCGGCCGGTTATTATTTCAGAAAACAGGTGATGCGCAGGGGCGATGATCCTGCACAGAGCTGGTTTGCAATGGGCAATTTCTTTGAGGATATGAAAGTGTATGATTCGGCTGCTGCATATTTCAGAAAAGCTATTGATGCCGACAGCAAATTTATTCCGGCTTATACCAATGCCGGCCAGGCCTATATGGCGCTGGAGATGTATGATGAGGCCAAACTGTACCTGCAGCAGGCGTATCACCTTGACAGTACTGCCTACGCTCCGGCGCACAACCTCGGGCTGCTGTATCATGCCATGGTACAGTATGACCAGGCCATTTATTACCTGAACAGAGCCATCATCAACGATCCCACAAAAAATAAAGCGTACTATGAGCTGGCCTCAAGCTATGCACTCTCTGCTCGGCCCGAACAGGCGATTCTTTATATAAGACAGGCCATCGAAAAGGGGTATAAAAATTACAAAACCCTGCTGGACGATCCCGATTTTGAAGACCTGAAGAACCTGAAAGGTTTCCAGGACATACTGGATCAATACATTCCCGGCTGGAGGAATAAGTAATGGGCCGTACTTCTTTACTGCCTTGGCATTTTGTCCTATATTTGCCGCCCAATCATTGGCCCCGTAGCTCAACTGAATAGAGCATCTGACTACGGATCAGAAGGTTTCAGGTTTGAATCCTGACGGGGTCACAATGGAAGGCTTCTTTTTTGAGAAGCTTTTTTATATAATGCCATTTTATTAATAATGCCTTCTCACAAAAGCCTCCATCGCAGCATAATGTGTCAGGCCAAGATCGGCATAAAGATTAGCAGTTGCGGCATTTCTTTCTTCTGCCCGCTGCCAGAACTCCCTTGAATCATCGCCTTGAAAAGGCACCATATCTTTTTGTGACTGGTGAATGAAAATACCGAAACGCTTTTTCAATACCTGGTCGGGGCTCATCGGGATAGCCATTTCTATTTCTTCGATATTCCATTCTTCCCAGGCCCCTTTGTACAGCCAGAGCCAGCAATCATTTACCCAATGTTCACCCGACGCCTTGATTCTTTTCAGGGCTTCCAGTACTACATTGAAACAAATGATATGCGTACCATGCGGGTCGGCAAAATCACCTGCGCAATATACCTGCTGTGGTTTTACAGAACGAAGCAATTCCACTGTAGCTTTAATATCTTTTTCACTCATCGGTTTTTTCTCAATGGTGCCTGTTTCATAAAAAGGCAGGTTCTGAAAATATATATTCCCGTCCTGAACACCTACATAGCGGCAGGCGGCTCTTGCTTCGCAGCGGCGGATCAATCCTTTAATGGAACGGATAGCCGTTGTATCCACCTGGTTTGATTTTTTTCTTGCCAGGAATTTCCTGGCATCCGCTAATATTTTCCCTGATTTTTTGGTATCAATCCCTGCAATTTCTTCAAAACCCACGGCGAAGTCGAGGAATCTGGTTACAAATTCATCCGTTACGGCAATATTGCCGCTGGTCTGGTAGGCCACATGCACATCATGTCCCTGGTCATGCAACCGTTGAAAAGTTCCACCCATGGAAATGATATCATCATCGGGATGAGGGGAGAAGATGAGAATTTTTTTTGGGTAAGGTGATGAACGCTCCGGATGGGCTGGAAGGATTGCATCGGGTTTGCCACCCGGCCAGCCGGTGATGGAATCACGCAGCATATAATAAACCTGCAGGTTTAATTCATAAGCATCGCCTTTTTCAACCAGCAGGTCGCTTAGCCCATATTCGTTGTAGTCAGTATTGGTTAAGCTCAGCACGGGTTTTTTCAGTTTCAGTGCCATGTTCACCACGGCTTTCTTGATCATCTTCGGCGTCCAGTCGCAGTCGCCGGTAAGCCAGGGCGATTTTTTTCTTGTCAGTTCGGAGGCGGCTGTTTCATCCACCACAAAGGTTACATCATCATGATTTTGCAGCAGCGATGCGGGTACATGTTCATTGTCGTCATCCTCTACGGCTTTTTTGATAACAGTGGCCTTGGCGCTTCCCCACGCCATCAGGATGATCTTTTTGGATTTAAGGATGGTGCTGATGCCCATGGTGAGGGCAAGGCGGGGCACCTGTGAAATATTGGCAAACTCGTATGCATTGGCTATCCGGGTGCTGTTGTCCAGTGTTATCAGCCTTGTTTTAGAATATATGCCCGAACCCGGCTCATTGAAACCGATATGACCATTGTTGCCGATACCAAGTATCTGCAGGTCAATTCCGCCGGCATCTTTGATCCTCTTTTCATACTGGCGGCAATGCTCCTTGATTTCATCTTTTTTTATTTCCCCGTTGGGGATATGAATGTTTTTGGGGTTGATGTCAATATGATCAAACAGGTTAGCCCGCATGAAACGATTATAACTTTGAAGGGCATTGTTATCAATCGGGTAATATTCATCCAGGTTGAAAGTGATGACGTTCTTAAAACTCAGTTTTTCTTCCCGGTGTATCCGTACCAGTTCAGCGTATAACGATTTTGGGGTGGAGCCCGTAGCGAGGCCCAGCACACATTTTTCTTTAAGCTTCTGTTTTTCTTTAATAAAATCAGCTACCTGCCGGGCAACAAATACAGAACCATCCTGGGGGGTGGGAAAAATCTTTACGGGTATCTTTTCAAAACTGTCGGAGAGGTCAATCGCTGAGGTTCGTTTAGCCATTCATCGGTGTTTACTGCAAAGATAAAAAACAAGAGGGAAGGAGTTTGCCGGTATTTGCGGGTGGGTTTCACACAAAGGCGCAAAGTTTAATACATAAGACGCAAATAGTAAAACTCTTTGCGGCTTTGCTTCTTGGCGTCTTTGCGTGAAATCTAATTGACTTCAATCTCGTCTACAAACAACCATGCTTTATGACCAGCGCCGGGGTTGCCGGAGGGAATAATCCCGTAATTCTTGATAAATACTTTTATATATCTCGCAGAATAACTGCCCTCATGCCAGCGCAATCTTGTCTTTCTTCCCATATAAGGTTCGATGTCAGAAAAGATTCCGGTTTCGGGTTTCCGGAAGTTGGCGCCGTCATTACTGATCATAAATTCAGCATATTTTGGCGGGTATATCCAACTGCCTGTTTGGGTAAGACTGTTTACAATCACCTCCCTGAACTCTGTAACAATGCCCAGATCAATTACGGCTTCACAATCCTCACCGCTGAAACCCAGGAACTCTTTACTGCGGCTCATACCTTTTTCATTGATCACTCCATTTACCAGAGTAAAAGCGCCATCGCCGGGATAGCTGGGGGATGCTTCTTTGGTCAGAGTGATTTTTTTGCCGGTAGCTTTATTAAGAGAAAAAACTTGTTTTATCGTGTTGTCAAGTCTTTTGCCATTTTCAACTGACCATGCATAGTAGGTTCCGGATACTGCAATTTGTACGGGGGATTTATAAATATAAAATGCCGGCGGATTCGGAGGGTCGGTAATTTCCAGTTTTTTGTTGTATTGAATAATGATGCCTGGCTTTTTACTTTCAAGCCTCCATAAAATACCGTTGTTATCATTACCCGGTATTACAGCAGCTTTCAAATCGAAATACGCCTTACTGTAATTCGCCTTCCACAAATCATATCTTTTAAACTGAGTCATTAATCTCTTCTCAAAATCACTCCAGTTCTTTTGCTGCTTCTGGCTCCACAACACTTCGCTTAATGCTGCTATGCGGGGGAAAAGCATGTATTCAACTTTGCTTGTATTTTTCATGTATTCTGTCCACATATTGGCCTGTGCGCCGAGTACATGTTTGGCCTGTTCAGCAGTTAATTCTTTTGGAACAGGCTCATAGGCATATACTTTTTCAATGGGATTAAAACCGCCAATAGTAACACTGTCTTCGTTCTCACTTTGTGTGTGGTCAAAATAAACCGGGTTGCCGGGTGTCATGATCACATCATGGTTTTGCTGCGCTGCTTCAATACCTCCTTTTTCACCCCGCCAGCTCATCACCACGGCATTAGGGGCCAGGCCGCCTTCGAGGATCTCATCCCAGCCGATCAGCGTCCTTCCTTTTTTGTTCAGGTATTTTTCCATACGCTGGATAAAATAACTCTGCAGTTCATGTTCGTCTTTCAGGTTATTGTCTTTTATCCGCTTCTGGCAATGCGGGCAGCGCTTCCAGTTTTCTTTGGGGCATTCATCGCCACCCACATGAATGTATTTGGAAGGGAAAAGGGCCAGCACTTCATCCATCACATCTTCTAAGAACGAAAATGTTTTTTCCTGCCCGGCACAGAACACATCATCAAACACTCCCCATGTCTGCTGCACCTGTTTGCCGGTAGTATCTCCTTGCCATTTGCCCTGTTTGGGAAAATAGTTGATGGTCGGCTCGTCGGGAAAACAACTCAGTTCGGGATAGGCAGCAATCGCTGCAGATGAATGTCCCGGCATTTCTATTTCAGGAATGACAGTAATATATCTGTCAGCTGCATATTTTACAATCTCTTTTATTTGCGCTTGTGTGTAATAACTGCCATATTTTATCCCATCATTGCCCGTGCCGGGATAGCGACCAATGATGGTGCCGTTTCTCCAGCCGCCAACGGAAGTAAGTTTGGGGTATTTTTTTATTTCAATGCGCCAGCCCTGGTCTTCGGTAAGGTGCCAGTGAAAAGTATTGAATTTGTGCAAGGCCAGGTAATCAATATATTTTTTAATAAAATCAACCGGGAAGAAATGACGGCCCACATCGAGGTGTAGGCCACGGTAGGCAAAACGGGGATAGTCGGTGATGGTGAGCTGGGGAATGGATAAGATTTGGGTTTTGAGTTTGGGGTTTGGGGTAGGGAGGAGTTGGATGAGGGTTTGGATGCCATAAAAAATTCCGGTACTATCGCCGCCAATTGTAATTGCATCCTTATTGCACTGTAATACATACAATTCCTTCTTTTCCTGGTAACCTCCATACATTAAATAAACTGCCTTCTTGCCATCCCTGTTATGCATTGTTGTCTGTAATTGGAAACCATAGTTTTTTTTAAGGTAGTTATTTAAAAAATTAGCACTACTTTTTGTAAACATGTCAAATGCAATAACAGTTTGTTTGTCTATTGTAAATACCCCTTTCCCCATCTTTATCTCTGCAGGTTTCGGGATCATATTTACGTTCTGCCCTTTTACAAAAGGAAAGAATAAAAGGAATATCCCTGTAATCAGGTATTTCATTTTTTAATGTATTTGTGTATGAAATTTGAAAAAGTGCAAATAACAGTTCCTTCAAATATATTGACTTCCAATAAATCTTTATCACCCGTTACGAGAAAATCTGCACTGGAATTTTTTGCAAGCGCTAATAGATAGTTGTCTTTTGCATCCCGGCAGACAGACACGGATGATTCTTCTTCAATAAAGATGCATCTTGAGATAATATGCCTGAAGTACTTTTTCGCCCTGCTTTTGCTGAAATATTTTTGAAATTTTTTATTGGCAACGACTTCGGTAAACTCTTCTACCAATTTATTGCTTATTAAGATTTCATATTTTCTTCAGTCAATATCTTGCCCATTTCTTTTGGCCGCCCCGTAAGCAGGTAACTAATATACCAGTTTGTATCGAAGATATCTTAACAGGTTCACTTTTTGCCATAAATCGCTTCTTCTGCTTCGTTGACCATGCTTAGTATCTCTGCTTCGGTCAATTTGTATTTTGGATGGGCTTTGGCAGTTTCGACAGCCTTATATCCTGCAATTATCTTCTTTTCTTTTTCTGATACCGGCAGAGAGCTGAAACCAAGTTTTGAAATGATTTTTTTCAGGGCACTCATTTCTTTCTTGTTCCGCGGCTCTATCAAAATTGCATTCATACGGTGGTTTTAATAAAGTTACAAAATCATCTCATTATCGGTAAATTAATACTGGATACATGTGTTCCATCATGATAAACCCGTATCGTTGCTTTTTTAAAATCGCCTTCTTTCGCTTCATAGATGTTCATGAACTGCTGCGGATTCCTGTCGGCCAGCGGAAACCAGCTGCTTTGTATCTGTATCATTAGCCGGTGACCTTTTTTAAATGTATGTGCTACATCGGGCAAATCAAATTTCACGGTTTCAATTTTGCCGGGTTTAAAAGGAGTGGGGGTTTCAAAACTATTTCTGAATTTTCCCCGCATGATTTCACCCCGCACCAGCATCTGGTAGCCGCCCATGGGAGCCCCCCCGCCTCCGCCAGCTGGCGGAGGGATCTGGGTTCCTGAATATTGGAAATTATCAGGGAATACATCAATCACTTTAACCACAAAATCTGCATCAGTACCTGAAATACTCACTTTGAGGTTGGCAATAACAGGCCCCGCTAATGTAAGGTCTTCTTCCAACGGATAAGTTTCAAAAGTTAATACATCGGGTCTTCTTGATGCGAAGCGCTGATCATCGGTCATATATTCCCGGGTTCTCCTGAAATGTACATCTTCTGTGTAAGGCACTGGATGCGCCGGATCGCTGATATATTCTGAGTAACTACCCGGTTTCACATAGGTTGGAAGATTCCATGACAAAGCACCGTCCGGAGCAAGATAAATTTCTCTTGTCGCATTTGCCGCAGGCCACTGATCAAATTTTCTCCATTCATTGGCGCCGCTAAAAAATATTGTTGCTTCAGCTATTTTCGGATCATCGCCTTTCCCTTTCAGGTAATAATTGAAAAATGGAATTTCAATATTGTTTTGATACCAAATGGAAGTGTTGGAACCGAATTTAATATTTCCCATGCTGCTGCCATCACGGCCGCCCCATTGGCCATGGCTCCAGGGGCCCATCACAATTTTATTATTGGCAGATGGGTTTTGTTTTTCAATGGCCTTGTACAAATTCCATGCGCCGTAGCAATCTTCTGCGTCAAATAAACCACCTACAGTAAGGATGGCAGGTTTTATATTGTACATAGCACGACGGGCATCTCTTGCCTGCCACCATGCATCATAGTTGGGGTGTGCATACATATCTTTCCAGAAAGCCACACTGTCTTTCATTAGTTCCATCAATTTTGACGGAGGATTTTCCAGAAAGAATTTATAATTGTCCCTGATAGGAAAATCAAATCCTCTTGGTGCTACTTTAGTAGGCGCCGGCCTTGGTTTACCAAAACTTGAGTAGAAACTGAAACCATCCATCTGGAAAAAAGCTCCGTTGTGGTGAAAGTCATCGCCCAAAAACCATTCCGTTACCGGTGCCTGCGGACTAACGGCCTTTACAGCCGGATGACCGGATGCAGCGGCCATGGTAGCATAAAAGCCGGGATAGGAAATACCGAAAGCGCCAACATTACCATTGTTGTTCGGAATGTTTTTTATCAGCCAGTCAACAGCATCATAAGTGTCGCTGGCTTCGTCAATATCAATGCCAGTTTTATTTTTATTAAATGGACGAACATCTATAAACTCTCCTTCACTCATCCATCTGCCACGAACATCCTGTATCACTATGATATAATTTTCCCTTGCATAATACTTCCAGTGACTGCTCAGCAACCTGCCGCTGAAATCAACCCCGTAGGGTGCGCAGGAGTAAGGTGTCCGGTTCATCAGTATAGGATGCTTTTCACTTTTATCCTTTGGCTGATAAATAGCTGTAAAAAGTTTGATGCCATCCCGCATGGGGATCATTAGTTCCTGTTTGGTATAATTTTCCCGTATCCAGGCAGAGTCCTGGTCGGTTTGCCCTGAAATGGTAATGACAAAGAAGAGCAGCAGGAGAGAAGCCAATATTTTACGCATGAAAGTAGATTTGAAGGATTAAATTTACTGATTCCCACTTCATATCAACTTGTTTTATGCAAACGAATGCAGATATTATTACAAAGTTCTATACGGCCTTTCAAAAGCTGGATTATCAAGCCATGAACAGCTGCTACAGTGATGATATTGTTTTCAGCGACCCGGCCTTTGGACTACTCCGGGGAGAGGAGGCCAAATACATGTGGGAAATGCTTTGTACGAATGCAAAGGATTTTTTACTGACCTTCTCCAATATACAGTTGCTGGATGAGGAATATGCCACCTGCAACTGGGTAGCCACTTATACTTTCTCCAAAACAGGCAGAAAGGTTGTCAACAACATTAAAGCTTTTATGAAGCTGAAGCAGGGGAAAATAATTGAACACAGCGATGCCTTCAAACTCAGCAAATGGGCGGCACAGGCATTGGGTTTTAAGGGAGCGCTGCTGGGCTGGACAGGTTTTATGAAAAGAAAAATCCAGCAGAATGCGAGGAAGAACCTGGTTGCATTTATTGAAAAAAGGCAGGGTGAAAAGTGAATAGTGAATAGAGTTTTCAATTTGCAGGGTTTTATTCACCATTGACTATTGACCATTCACTCTTCAAGTACCCCAAACTTTCCCGCATGCACATCCTGTATGGCCTGTTCCACTTCGGGCCAGGTATTCATCAGGAAAGGTCCGTAGGCTGCAATGGGTTCATCAATCGGTTCGCCGGATAGAACAAGGACTACGCAGTCTTCAGTTGCTTCAAGTTCTATTTCTTCACCATCATTTTTAAAAAGCACAAAATGGTCAGTATTCACCCCACTGCCGTTCATAACCGCAGTACCTTCCACTACCAGTAAACCGGTATTGTAGTTTGCCGGGAAGCGGAATGTTGCTTTTGCAGCTTTTTTCAGTTTTGCGTTATAGACATGCATGGGAGTGAAAGTGAATGCAGGGCCTTTGGTGCCATTGTATTCACCCGCTATCACTTCGACACAACTTTTTCCATCAGCCAGGTAATGTTTGCCCATCACGGCATTGGTTATTTCCTGGTATTTTGGTTTTGTCTTTTTATCTTTTGCAGGCAGGTTTACCCATAGTTGTACCATTTGGAAAAACCCACCTGTCTTGCTGAAATTTTCTTCATGATACTCCTTGTGCAGCAAGCCTGAGCCAGCCGTCATCCACTGCACATCTCCTTCGCCGAGAATGCCATGGTTGCCGGCGCTGTCGTGGTGGGCAATTTTTCCCTGGTAAGCTATCGTCACCGTTTCAAAACCTGCATGGGGGTGCACACCCACGCCTCTTGGTTCTTTGGAAGGGGAGAACTCGATCTTAGAGCCATAGTCCAGCATAAAGAATGGGCTCATTCGTTTTTTGTCAATCAGTTTTCCTCCCGGGAAAAATCCATGCACCCGGAAACCGTCACCCACCATGTGGGGAGGCGGAGGTGCAATGATTGCCTCGATTGATTTTTTATTGCTCATAACGGTTATCATTTTTTGCTGAATTTGATTTTGAAACAATTAATTTCGGTTTTATTAAATAAATAACATGATTACCAGAAGAAAGTTTATCCGGGCCTCTGCATTTACGGGATTCGCAACTGCCTTCGGGCAAAGGTTGTGGGCATCCGGTACACAACCGGGAATTAAAGGTAAACCCATTGTCATTTCCACCTGGGCGCCAAATGTAAAAGCCAATACGGCGGCATGGGAGATACTGGGAACAGGCGGCCGGGCATTGGATGCTGTAGTGAAAGGGGTGCAGGTGCCCGAAGCCGATCCGACTGACAACAGTGTGGGGTATGGCGGCCTGCCCGACAGGGATGGTAAAGTGACCCTTGACAGTTGTGTGATGGATGAACATGGGCAATGCGGAAGTGTGATGGCAATCGAACACATCATACACCCGGTACTGGTGGCCAGGTTGGTGATGGAAAAAACACCGCATGTACAGTTAGTGGGTGACGGAGCTTTGCAGTTTGCGCTGGAAAACGGATTTAAAAAAGAAAAACTGCTGACAGATAAGAGCGAAAAAGCATGGAAAGAGTGGCTGAAGAAATCTGAATACGACCCCATGCGTTCTGTAAAGGAACTGGAAGAAAAAATTGAGAAGGAAAAGAAAAAAGATAAAGACTTTCCATGGCCGGTTGCCCTGGTAAATCATGATACTATCGGAATGGTGGCCATGGACACAAATGGCAATCTCGGCGGCGCATGCACCACGAGCGGTATGGCGTTTAAGATGCATGGCCGTGTGGGTGATTCTCCCATCATCGGCGCAGGGCTGTTTGTTGACAATGAAGTGGGGGCTGCATCTGCAACCGGTGTGGGTGAGGAAGTGGTTAAAATATGCGGAGCCCATACCATTATCGAGGCCATGCGCCGGGGGCTGACTCCTGAACTTGCCTGTAAAGAAGCAGTGAGGAGGATTGTAAAAAACAATGGCGTTAAAGCAAAGAATGTGCAGGTGGGATTTTTAGCCATTAATAATAGGGGACAGCATGGAGGTTTTGCGGTGGAGAAAAATTTTACGTACTGCGTAACCACCAGGGAAGGAACGAAAGTGATAAAAACGAAAAGCTGGTTTGTGTGAGCTGGGAGTTGGGAGTTGGAAGTCGGGAGTCGGGAGTCGGGAGTCGGGAGTCGGGAGTCGGGAGTCGGGAGTCGGGAGTCGGGAGTCGGGAGTCGGGAGTCGGGAGTCGGGAGAAAATATAAAGTACAAAGGTGAAGTATATCATTGAAATAGCCACATCTGATTTCGCTACTACACATTCAGCTGTGGAGGGTGGTGCTGACAGGATTGAACTTTGTGCAAATCTTGCCGAAGGAGGCACCACTCCTTCGTATGCCACGATAAAAAAGTGCAGGGAACTTTTTTCTGTATTTCTTTATCCCATTATCCGGCCAAGGGGAGGTGACTTTCTTTATACAAAAGATGAATTTGACATCATGGTGCAGGAAATAAAGCTCTGCAAGCAACTGGGCTGCGATGGTGTTGTGATTGGTTTATTAAATATGGACGGCAGCATTGATATGGTGCGAACAGCACAGTTGGTTGAGACTGCTTACCCTTTAGGTGTTACTTTTCACCGGGCTTTCGACCGCTGCAGGGAACCTTTTGAGGCGATGGAGCAGTTGATTGAGACGGGTTGTGAAAGAATACTCACTTCCGGGCAGCAGCCAGCAGCGTCGGATGGGGTTGAACTGATTGCACAACTGAACAAAGCGGCGGATGAACGTATCATCATCATGCCCGGCAGCGGGGTAAGAACAGAGAATATCAAAATGCTGGCGGAGAAAACAGGCTGCACGGAGTTCCATTCTTCATTGCGGGGAAAGGAAAAGAGTAAGATGAGTTTTGTGCATCCTGCATTTAAGGATTCGGCGGAGAGTTATTCCAATAATGCAATAAGCCCTGGCGAGGTCAGGGCTTTAAGAAGTAGTTTGGACTGAAATTTTAAAACTTCAGCTTTTTCATAAACTCAGCATCAGTTTTTACCGCTTCAGAAGGTGTGCCGTTGGGATAGGCTTCCTGTTCCGCAATAAAATATTGCATGCCGTTATCTCTGGCTGTTTTTAATACCCTGCTGAAGTCAATGGTGCCGGTGCCAAGATCTACAGAGTTCCTCCCTTCATCTTTACCTGGATTTTTGCTCCTGTCTTTTATGTGGCAGAGCCGGAAACGGTTGGGGTATTTTTTCAGCCATATTTCCGGATCCTGACCGGCCACCACAACCCAGTAGATGTCCATTTCAAAATCCACCAGCGAAGGGTCGGTATTTTGCATCAGTACATCCTGTGCATACTGCCCCTCTAACAGCCGAAAGGTATAATCATGATTATGGAAAGCGAAATTAATCCCGGCCTTTTTACAAATGCCCGCTTTAAGGTTAAAGTCCTGCGCCATTTTTTTATAGTCAGTAATGGTTTTGCCGGGCCCTTCCCACGGCATAATAAGGTACTTCATGCCGATTTCAGCTGCTTCATCAGCTTTTTTTTCAATGTCGGCATTAAGATTACAGTGGCTGGCATGAATGGTTAAACCGATATTGGTAAGGTATTTTTTAAAATCAGTGTGTTTCATTCCCCAGAACATACCCTGAACACCGTCAAAGCTTTCCACATGATTGTACCCGCAGGAAGCTATATGCTTAAGCACTCCTTTTGGGTCTTTTTGCATTTCTGTACGCAGTGTCCAGAGTTGAATACCAAATTTTTTTATTTTTCTTTTTTCATCTCCGGAGCAGCCTGTAAACAGGGAGTTTCCCAAAACGGAATTGACAGCCAATGCTCCCGAAGCAGCGGTTGTAAGTTTAATAAAATTCTTACGGGGGATATTCATAATTCAGTATTAATAATAATTAATTGATTTACTCAGCCCAGGCTTTATCCCCTTTTGCATACGGGAAAGCGCCATCATACTTGCCCGGTACGGGTATATGCCTTAATGTTTCTGTCATACCTGTTTTGGAAGTAAAGAACCCAAGCAGTGTCAGTTGTTTCATCATGGTATAATGATGCAGTGGTGAAGAAACAAAATCGTAACCCCTGCCTTTCTTTTCGAATTCCTCTTTTTTGGGTTGGTCTTTTTCCTGCACTGTTTTATTAAAATCTTTCGCTTCTTTTTCCATGCTTACCAAAAAGCTGTGCCGCTGCTCCGGAGTACAGTCCATAAAATTTCTGCTGTGCATTTTTTTACAGGCATCGTCAATAGCACTGATTCCCTTCATAAATGCATCCTGTTGTTCCTGTGTGTAACAGTCTGTTACCATCACTTTCATAAACTCACCCACATGAGCAGCTTTAGCGCCAGGGGTGCCGGTGGCGGGCATAATGGTTTCACCTATTTCATCCAGCAGGGAGATATTGGTAGTAGTAAAACCAGCGTCCGCTTTTGCCCCGGTTTTACACCCGGTCAGGAACAGTTCGCCGCCCACAACGGCGCCGCCTGTTACCACAGCAATCATTTTTAATAATTCCCGACGATCCATATACAGAATTTTAAAGTGGTTATAAATTTTGTTTTTTAAGCTCTGACACGGCGAAATCAGCCGCCCTTGCCGTCATCGCCATATAAGTCAATGACGGGTTCACACAGGAGGCGGATGTCATGCAGGCGCCGTCAGTTACAAAAACATTGGGGGCATCCCAAACCTGGTTGTTACCATTGAGAACAGATGTTTTGGGATCCCGGCCCATGCGGGCAGTACCCATTTCATGGATGCCCATGCCCACTTCATATCCCCAGTCGTAAGTGCTCACATTTTTTACGCCGGATGCTTCCAGCATTTCTTTGGCATCATTGCGCATATCTTCCCGCATTTTCTTTTCATTTTCTCTCAGTTCCACATCCATATTCAGTACCGGAAGCCCCCATTTGTCTTTTACCTCTTTGTTCAGGCTGATTTTATTTTCATGATAAGGAAGCATTTCTCCAAACCCAAGGAAGTTAATGCCCCAGTTTTCTTCCGGCACACTCATCGCCGCTTTTAAATCTGCACCGATGATAAATTCGGCCACATCGGCGCCGCGGCCACGGCCGGCGCCACCCTGGTAGCCAAAGCCACGAACATAATCCCGCTTATCATTATAAATATTTCTGAATCTCGGAATGTACAAACCTGTTGGCCGCCGGCCATACTCGTATTTATCACTAAAACCTTCTACCATGCCTGTGGCGCCGGTGCGGAAGTGATGATCCATCACATTATGCCCCAGTTCACCGCTGCTGCTGCCCAATCCATCGGGCCAGATGTCATTGGCTGAATTCATCAGTATCCAGGTGGAGTTAAAAGCGGATGCACAGAGAAAAATAATTTTTGCTTTATATTCAATCGTCTTGTTATCGGTGGCATCCAGTATTTCCACACCGGTTGCTTTCTTTTTATCCTTATCGTACAACACTTTGGTAACGATGGAGAAAGGCCGTAATGTAAGATTACCTGTTTTCATGGCAGCAGGTAATGTGGCGGACTGTGTACTGAAGTAAGCGCCGAAGGGACAACCCCTCCAGCAACGGTCACGGTACTGGCAATTGGTGCGGTCATTATGCGGCACGGTAATATTTGCCGTGCGGCCTATCAATAGTTTTCTTGCATTTTTATAATAAGCCTCCATTTTCTTTTTTACATCTTTTTCAGCACAGTTCAGTTGCATGGGCGGCATAAACTCCCCGTCGGGTAATACTTCCAACCCTTCTTTGCTGCCCTGAATTCCGGCAAATTTTTCTGCATAGCTGTACCAGGGGGCCATATCTTCATAACGGATGGGCCAGTCCACACCATGACCATCTTTCTGGTTAGCTTCAAAATCCCATTTGTTCCAGCGATAACTGTGGCGGCCCCATAGCAATGAGCGGCCTCCCACATGGTAACCCCGGTACCAGGAAAAGGGTTTTGTTTCGGTATAAGGACTGTCTTTATCGCTGGCCCACATATCCAGCACCACTTCATTGAGCGGATAGTCTCTTTTGAGCTTGGGATAATCTTCTATCATTTTTTGTGTACGGCCGCCACGGTGCGGAAACTCCCAGGTGTCTTTATTGGCGTTCACATAGTCTTTAATATGCTCAATGTTGCGGCCCCGTTCGAGCAATAGGACTTTCAGTCCTTTTTCGGTCAGTTCCTTGGCGGCCCAGCCCCCGCTGATGCCGGAGCCAACCACAATTGCATCGTAGGTATTGTCTGCCATTTTCTATTGAAGATTTAAAATTTATTATGAATATTTATGTTGTCATCGTCCGGTTTCCTGGGCATCGTCCCTTGCGACGCTCCATTCAACATTTGTAACTCTTATCATCAATATTGAACCACTGCGTGGTTCCTAAAACGGATTCACTCTATTGAATCCCCCGATAATTTCGGGGGCTATTCATATTCAACCCCTCCGGGGCTTTCAAAATCTTTGGCTATTCTTTGCCAAAATACCGCCCCTACCGGACTGATTGATACAAAGTAATACTTTTCTATATCAATAAACGACCCTTTTGCTTTAGGGTTCTAAAGCCCCTCCATAGGAAGGGTTTGGGGAGGCCCTTACACATCACATCTCCTCACCGCATATTTCAGCGCCTTTATCTTTTCTTCCTTTGTTTTTTTCGTGGGAATGAACTCCTGCGCCACATATCCTTTAAATCCTGTTTTTACAATCGCCTGCATAATGGCCGGGTAAAAGAGTTCCTGTGTTTCATCAATCTCATGCCGGCCCGGCACACCGGCAGTATGATAGTGGCCAAAGTAGCGATGATTATCCTGTATCGTTCTTATCACATCCCCTTCATTGATCTGCATATGATAAATGTCGTAGAGCAGTTTGAAATTTTCTGAACCGATTTTCTTACATAGATCTACACCCCACCTGCTTTTATCGCACATATAATCTTTATGGTCCACCTTGCTGTTGAAGAGTTCCATCTGGATGACCACTTTATTTTTTTCTGCAAGCGACATTATCTTCTTTAATCCTTCTGCACAGTTGTTCATACCGGTTTCATCGTCCATTCCATTTCGGTTGCCGCTAAAGCAGATCAGGTTTTGATAACCGGCTTTTGCTACCAGTTCTATATGTTCCGAATAGTTTTTTATTAACTGGGCATGATATTGTTTGTCGTTCCAGCCCTTGGTTAAGCCCGTCTCAGCGCCATTGCACATAGAAGACCAGATGCCGTGTTTTTTCAATACAGGCCAGTACTTCGGGCCTGTTAAGTCGATAGCAGAAAAACCAAGTTTTTTAACCAGGCCGCACAATTCTTCCAGCGAAAGAAAATTGTAGGTCCACGAACAAACAGAATGATTGATATTCCCTTTCAGCGGGGCGTTATCATTATCTTCATACTTCATGTAGCCAAAACTTTTTCCGGAGACTGCCATGCCTGCAGTGCCTAAAGTCAGTGATTGTATCAGTTTTCGGCGGTTCATTTTTTTGTTTCAACCTTTTCATCTTTAAAAGATACAAAAAACATCAGTAAAACTGCAGCAGCTATGGCGGCAGGAATAAGCCAAATCGTTTTATAATCACCTTGATACGAGTCAGCGACCCATCCTGCTACCCGGAAACCAATCAGCATACCGACTCCATAAGTAGCCAGGGTTATTAATCCCTGTGCCGCACTTTTATATTTTTCACCGGCTTTGGAATTTGTATAAAGCTGGCCTGACACAAAGAAAAAATCATAACATATGCCATGCAGTGCAATGCCAATGATCAGCATAAAACTTAATTCACCGGCATTGCCAAAGGCAAACAGCACATAACGCACTGCCCAGGCCAGCATCCCCACTAAAATCGTTTTCTTAAACCCAAACTTCGTAAAGAAAATGGGCAGGGCCAGCAGGAACAATACTTCTGAAATTTGCCCGATAGTCATTTTACCCGTTGGGTTCTCCATGCCAATACCAGCCAAAAAAGGATTGGCAAGCTGGTAGTAGAAAGCGAGCGGAATACAAATAAGAATGGAAGCGATGAAAAAGATGGCAAAGTTCCGGTCTTTTAAAAGCTTCAGTGCATCCAGCCCGATTATTTGACTGATACTGACCTTTTCTCCTAAAGCTTTGGCTGGAGGAGTAGCCGGTAGTGTAAAACTCATTAACCCCAGCACCAGGGCAGCGCCACCGGATAAAAGAAATGTATTCTTCAGCATTCCATCCGCAATATTTTGCTGAGAGTCCCAGTGAAAAAGATAAGATATCAGGAGACCGGCAACTATCCATCCTATTGTGCCAAATGCCCGGATAGGTGAAAATTCTTTTTCAGGGTTCTTCATTTGTTTAAACGAAACGGAGTTTACCAATGCCAGTGTGGGCATATACAATATCATATACCCCAGAGCGTATGGAAAGAAGGCAGCAATATTGTCGGTGGAGTACATCAGGTACATGAGCCCTGCGCCGGCGAGGTGCAATACTCCTAATATTTTTTCTGCATTAAAGTACCTGTCGGCAATCAGCCCGATGATGAAGGGTGCAATAATAGCGCCCCATGACTGGGTGGAATAAACATTGGCAATCTGTCCGCCACTAGCCTTTAGGTTGGCCCCGAGAAATGTGCCGAGTGTTACAAACCATGCTCCCCAAATAAAAAACTCGAGAAACATCATTACTGAAAGCTGGACACGGGTAGCAGGCTTCATAAGCAATCAGAGGTTTAACCGTACAATGATTAATTATTTCAGAAAGCTAAATGTAGTATTTTTAAAATTACTTTTATGTTTGTGCTACACAAATTTAATTAATAGGGAATACCTCAAACGATTGCAGCAATGAACCGAAAATTAAGAATGGGAATGATTGGTGGTGGTAAAGATGCTTTCATTGGCGCCGTTCACCGGCTGGCATTTAATATGGACGGCCAGGTGGAACTGGTAGCCGGTGCATTAAGCATTAACCCCGAAGTAGCGTTGGATTCTGGCCGCAGTTTATACCTGGATGAAGAAAGAATTTATACCGACTATAAAGTAATGCTGGAAAAAGAAGCGGCAATGCCAGCTGATCAACGTATTGACTTTGTCAGCATCGTTACCCCCAACTTCGTTCACTTTGAACCGGCCATGATGGCCCTGGACAAAGGCTTTAATGTGGTTATAGAAAAACCGATCACTTTTACGCTGGAGCAGGCCAAAGAATTAAAAGCAAAGGTGGAGGCAACAAACCTTACTTTATTATTATGCCATACCTACACCGGCTACCCGATGGTGAAGCAGGCAAAGCAACTGTTGACATCAGGTGCATTGGGTAAAATAAGAAAAGTATATGTAGAATATCCGCAGGGATGGCTCAGCACTTTTTTAGAAGGAACAGGACAGGCGCAGGCGAGTTGGAGAACCGATCCTAAACGAAGCGGCAAAGCCGGTTCTATGGGCGATATCGGCACACATGCATTTAACCTTGCTGAATATGTAACGGGATTACAAGTGGTAAAAATCTGCGCTGATTTAAACACTATCGTACCTGGAAGAATGTTAGATGATGATGGCGCTGTATTGCTGAATTTTAATACAGGCGCAAGCGGTGTATTGATGGCCACCCAGGTGGCAGCCGGCGAGGAAAATAATGTTAAGATAAGGGTGTATGGGGAAAAAGGCGGCATAGAATGGAAACAGGAAGATGCCAATACGTTATTGGTAAAATGGCTGGATAAGCCATCAGAAATTTACCGTGCTGGCACAGGTTATCTCAACTCCTTTGCATCACATAACTGCCGCACACCTGCCGGTCATCCGGAAGGTTATTTAGAGGCATTTGCCAATCTCTACAGAAATTTTGCATTGACATTAAAAGCAAAATTAAAAGGTGAAGAACCCAATGATGAATGGCTTGATTTCCCTTCGTTGGAAGAAGGGGTGAGGGGGATGGCGTTTATAGAGAATGTGGTGAAGAGCGGGCTGAGTGAACATAAGTGGGTAAATTTTGAAGTGTAAATATTTAATAATCAATTTTCAATTTTCAATTCTCAATGACTACCATCAAAGGCCCCGGAATATTCTTAGCGCAGTTTGCAAGTGAAGCACCACCGTTCAATAACCTGCATTCTATCTGCCTGTGGGCGGAGGCCCTTGGTTATAAGGGTATCCAGATACCTACACTTGATACAAAGTTTATTGATCTGCAAAAGGCAGCGGAAAGTAAAACCTATGCAGATGAAATAAACGCTATTGTAAATAACTGCGGATTGCAGATTACCGAACTTTCCACCCATATGCAGGGACAAATGGTAGCTGTCAACCCAGCTTTTGATGTACTATGGGATGGTTTCGCACCGGCCGCTGTTAGAAATAATAATGCCGCAAGGACAGCTTGGGCGCAACAGCAACTTAAATATGCTGCCCGTGCTTCACAAAATCTCGGGTTGCAAGCTCATGCTACTTTCAGTGGCTCTTTATTATGGCATCTCTTTCATCCCTGGCCGCAGCGGCCTGCCGGGTTGGTGGAAGAAGGATTTAAGGAATTGGGAAAAAGATGGCTGCCTATCCTGAATTATTTTGATGAATGTGGCGTGGATGTTTGCTATGAAATTCATCCTGGCGAAGATTTATTTGACGGCGTTACCTATGAAATGTTTTTGAAGGAAGTGAACAACCATCCGAGGGCCTGCCTGTTATACGACCCTTCGCATTTTGTCTTACAACAATTAGACTATATTCAATACATAGATTTTTATCATGAACGGATCAAAGCGTTTCATGTAAAAGATGCGGAGTTTAATAAAACCGGTAAGCAAGGGACATTCGGCGGGTATCAAAGCTGGGCGAACAGGGCAGGCCGCTACCGCAGCCCCGGCGACGGCCAGGTGGATTTCAAAACCATTTTCAGCAAGCTGGCACAATATGATTACACCGGCTGGGCGGTGATGGAGTGGGAGTGCTGCATCAAACACCCCGAAGACGGGGCGAGGGAAGGGGCGCCATTTATTCAACAGCATATTATAAGAGTTACAGAAAGGGCATTTGATGATTTTGCCGCCAGCGGCACAGATGAAAAAGCCACCCGGAAGATACTTGGTCTTGAATAATAGGTAACTTAGCCATTTCTAATAATAAAACACAGTTTATGAAGAAGACATTATTATTACTGGCAATTGCAGCCATGATAACATCCTGTGGCGGCGGAAAAGGCGAAAAAAAAGAAGGAGGTGATGTAAAGGCAACTGAAGAAAATAATGCAGAGGCAACCGATCTTTCCAAAAACCCCGATTACCAGAAAGGGCTGGCATTGGTTGCCAAAGCAGAAAACCTTTGCCTGACATGTCATAAAATTGATGAAAAACTGACAGGCCCAGCTTATAGGGATGTGGCCAATAAATATGAGAATACACCTGAGAATGTCAAGAGTCTCGCAGAAAAAATTATTAAAGGAGGCAGCGGGGTATGGGGCGAAGTGGCGATGACACCCAACTCCAAAATATCACAGGAAGATGCCGAAGTTATGGTAAGGTACATTCTCTTACTTAAAAAATAAATTCAATGCAGAAGACGCTTATCGCTGCGGCATGGCTGCTGGCAATGGCCGGATGTACCACGGTAAAACCCTCTACACAGGTAACCTCTAACACCATGAACACATTAACGGATGAACAACGAAAAGACGGTTGGAAACTGTTGTTTGACGGAAATACAACCGGCGGCTGGCATAAGTACGGCGGCGGCCCGGCAGGCAGCGCATGGAAAATTGCAGACGGAACACTTTACCTTGATATCACGGATAAAAAAAACGGAAAGATTGTTGACGGGGGCGATATAATAACAGATAAAAAGTTTAAAAACTTTCACCTGAAACTGGAATGGAAAATATCTCCTGCGGGCAACAGCGGCATCATGTTTTATGTAAATGAAGATACGGCAACCTACAAAAGACCTTATGAAACAGGGCCCGAAATGCAGGTATTGGATAATGGCGGCCATCCCGATGCAAAAATTCCGAAACACCGTGCCGGCGACCTGTATGACCTTATTGCCTGCTCAAAAGAAACAGTAAAACCTGTTGGTGAATGGAATCTGGCAGAGATAAAATGTGTAAACGGGGAATTAGATTTTTACCTGAACGGGGAAAATGTGGTGACCACCATGCTGTGGGATGATGCCTGGACAAAAATGGTGGCGGCCAGTAAATTCAAACAATGGCCCGGGTTTGGAACATTCAGGAAGGGCAGGATATGCCTGCAGGACCATGACGATGCCGTGTGGTACAGAAATATTATGATTAAAAAATTGTAGAAACTGGTTTATAGGTATGAGACATCAGCTTAGTGTATTTTCTTTGATAGCCGGACTAAGTATTTCTTCCGGCTATATTTTTGCCCAAAAGGAGTATGCCGCACTGGTCAATCCTTTCATTGGCACCGGCGGCCACGGACATACGTATCCCGGCGCCAGTATGCCCTTTGGTATGATGCAGCTAAGCCCTGATACCAGATTAGAAGGGTGGGATGGCTGCAGCGGCTATCATTATAGTGATAATAAAATATATGGTTTCTCCCACTCGCACCTGAGTGGCACCGGTATCCCCGATTACTGTGATATTCTCTTTATGCCCTTTACCGGCGAAGTGCAATGGGAGAACAAGGACTATGCTTCTGCGTTTTCACATGCCAATGAAAAAGCAAGCCCCGGTTACTATGAAGTGCTGCTGGATAAACACAACATCAAAGCACAACTGAGCACCTCTTACCGTTCGGGCATGCACCAGTACAGTTTCCCGGCTTCTGCAGCCAGTGGCAGCATACTGATTGATCTGAAACACCGTGACCCTGTATTGGTAGCCTATGCGGAAAAAGTAAGCGATACTGAACTGAGGGGGTTTCGGAGGAGCAGGTCATGGGCAAAAGATCAGACTGTTTATTTCCATATCGTTTTTGAAAAGCCGATAAAAACATTTCAGCTTGAAGGGGGTGATGAACTGGATATAAAAGGAAAAAACAGGGCTTCTGGCAAAGAAATAAAAGCATTTTTCTCCTTTGACCTCGGTAAAGATAAAATGGTCAGGGCAAAAATTGGCATCTCAGGAGTAAGCATGGAAGGCGCCAAACTGAACTTAGACACAGAAATACCGCATTGGGATTTCAATAAGCTAAGAAACGATGCAACTGATTCATGGAATAAGGCACTGGAAAAGATTGAGGTGAAAGGAGGAACGAAGGACCAGCAAACTGTGTTTTATTCAGCCTTGTACCACACCATGCTCAGCCCGAATATTTATACCGATGCGGACGGACAGTACCGGGGTACTGATTTAAAAGTTCACAAAGCGGATGGCTTTACTAATTTCTCGGTGTTTTCACTCTGGGATACGTACAGGGCTTTTCACCCCTTGATGACCATTATTAACCAAAAAAAAACAACGGACTGGATCAATACATTTTTAATGCAGCATAAATATGGCGGCATGCTGCCGGTATGGGAGCTGAGCGGTAATGAAACATTTTGCATGATAGGGTATCACTCAGTTCCTGTGATCGTTGATGCCTATCAAAAAGGAATAAAAGGATTTGATGCAAAACTGGCCCTGGAAGCCATGCAGGCCTATGCTGAAACAGACAGGTATGGTTTGGGCTTTTATATTGAGAATGGGTTTTTATCCAATGAGAAAGAGCATGAAAGTGTTTCTAAGACATTAGAGTATGCATATGATGACTGGTGTATTGCGCAATTTGCAAAATGGACCGGCAATGAGGAAGCTTACAAAAAATATATAGAGAGGGCGCAGTTCTACAAAAACCTCTACGACCCGGCCACCCGGCACATGCGGGGCAAAGTGCAGGCCATGTGGTTTTCACCCTTTGATGCCACAGAAGTGAATAATTTTTATACTGAAGGGAATAGCTGGCATTACAGTTTTGCAGCGCCACAGGATATTGAAGGGCTGATAAGCCTGATGGGGGGAAAAACAAAGTTTGCGGCTAAACTGAACCAGTTATTTACCACCACTTCCAAACTCACCGGCCGTGACCAGGCAGATGTTACCGGGCTCATTGGCCAGTATGCACAGGGTAATGAACCCAGCCACCATATGGCTTATCTTTTCAGTTATGCGGGTATGCCCTGGCGGACAGAGGAGCTGATAAACAAAATCTGTTCGGATTTTTATACCAATTCACCAGATGGATTAATAGGAAATGAAGACTGCGGACAAATGAGTGCCTGGTATGTATTAAGCGCCATGGGCTTTTATCCTGTATGCCCCGGTGACGGGAAGTATGTTCTCGGTACGCCGCTTTTTGATGAAGTAAAAATTAATCTTGAAAACGGGAAGACATTTATCATCTCAGCAGAAAGAAGGACTGTAAAGGATTTTTATGTTCAGGCAGTCAGGCTGAACAATAACGACTACTCAAAAACTTACCTGGAGCATTCCTCAATAATGGAGGGGGGCCGGTTGCATTTCCGGCTTGGAAGTACCCCCAATAAGGCCCGTGGTCGGCGTCAATCAGATATATCGTCTTCAGCGATTACGGAAAACAAGATTATACCCGTTCCATATTTTGATATGTCTTCGAACAAGTTCAAAGGGCAAACACTTATCAAGTTGAAAACTATCGAACCGGGTACTACTATTTACTACCGTATCATGCGGCCCAATATCCGTTCCGTTTTTGTGCCTTATAAACAGCCATTCCCCATTTCAGAAAACACACAGGTGGATGCTTATGCCGTAAAGAACAATCAGCAAAGCAGGGTCATATCACAACAATTTTTCCGGAAACCTGGTGATAAGAAAATCGCTGTACTGTCCAAAGTACACCCCATGTACAGGGCTGATGGCCCGGATGCGCTGATTGACGGTATAACCGGCACCACCAACTGGCGTACGGGGGAGTGGCATAGCTATTACAACAACAATTTTGAGGCGGTAATTGATTTGAAAACGGTTCGTAACATCAGCTACATAGGGGTACATGTACTACAGGATGTCAGCCCATGGATCATCTATCCAAAAGAAATAATAGCAGAAATAAGTAATGACGGAAAGAATTATACAGAGCTGGGAAGAATTATTAACACTGTTCCTCCGGCAGAAGGCACGGCGGAAGTAAAAGAAATGGGAGTGGGAGTGAAAGCAAGGGCAAGATTTGTTCGAATCCTGGCAGTGAATGGCGGCAAACTTCCGGCCTGGCATGAGAGTGCCGGCAACCCCTCTCACCTGTTTATTGATGAGGTGATAATAAGGTAATGATGCCCGGTTTATTCAATCTTAGCAATTTTGATGACATTAGTGGGCAGGTGCAGGTGTACCGGTGTGCTGCCGGTGCTTACCAGCACATCACCGTTTTTAGCAAAACCTCTTTGCCTTAGTATTTCAATCTGGTCAAAGAAAATATCGTCTAAACTTTCTTCTTCACTGTAAAAAAAAGCCCTTACCCCCCAGCTAAGGCTGAGCTGGTTCACCAGTGATCTTTCTTTGGTAAAAATATAAAGCAAAGACTGGGGCCGGTAGCTGCTGAGCATGAAACCGGTATAGCCGCTTTGCGTCATCCCGATAATAGCATTGGCGCCCACATCCTGTGCCAGCTTGCAGGCATTGTAGCAAATGGCATCACTGAGAAAAGACGGCGAATGGGGCTGTGGCTTCAGTATTTCTTCCCGGTTATAATCGTAGGCTTTGCCTTCAATCTCGAGGATGATTTTACTCATTGTCTCCACTACCAGCCTCGGATATTTTCCGGTAGCGGTTTCACTGCTCAGCATCACCGCATCGGCGCCTTCAAGCACGGCATTGGCTACATCGGTGATCTCACTGCGGTTGGGTTTGGTGCGGTCTATCATGCTTTCCATCATCTGGGTAGCCACAATCACCGGCTTGGCCCGGTGCAGGCATTTTTTAATGATGTCTTTCTGGATCAGTGGCACTTCTTCAATCGGGAGTTCCACACCCAGGTCTCCCCTGGCAATCATTATCCCGTCGCTTTCTAAAATAATGTCACGGAGATTTTTCAGCGCTTCCGGCATTTCAATTTTTGCAATCACTTTGGCTTTGCTGCCGGCATCCTTCAGCCTTTTTTTCAGGTCTATAATATCTTCTGTTTTTCTTACAAAAGACAAAGCCACCCAATCTACATGGTTATTGATCATGAATTCAAGGTCAGCCAGGTCTTTTTCGGTAAGCGAAGGCAGTGAAATACTGGTGTCGGGGAGGTTTACCCCTTTTTTTGGCAACAATGTTCCCCCCAGTGTTACTTCCACTTTCACATCATCATTCTTTGTTATTTCTCTTACCACCACTTCCAGTTTGCCGTCATCAATCAGTATTTTTTCTCCCACCTGCACATCGTTATGAAAATCGGGGTAAGACACATATATCTTTTCCCGGGTGCCCATCACTTTCTCATTGGTAAATGTAAGTATGTCGCCTTCTGTTATCTCCAGTGAGCCGCCTTCGAGTTCGCCTATACGCAGTTTGGGCCCCTGCAGGTCGGCCAGGATGGCAATGTTGTAGGGTTCTTTTTTATTAATAAGCCGTATATGCTCAATGATCCTGGTTTTATCTTCATAGCTTCCATGCGAAAAATTCAGCCTGAAAACATTTACGCCTGCCTTTACCAGTTCCAGCAACTGATCGTACGAATCACAGGCTGGGCCTATTGTGGCCACTATCTTGGTCCGCTTGTAGGCATGCTGCCGGCCGGCCTCCTTGTCGAAATCCTTATGCAGGTATTTTTCAATATGTTTGCTCATCGGATGATTGCCTGTTGCCAGGGTTTTATTTCCGGTTTTGTAACAGAAACTGAATTCGTTTAGCTGGCCAGTATTTTAACGATCTTCATCCACTCCTCACTGATTTTTCCCTTATTCTTTACCGCATCTGCCAGCGGGATATAATGCATTTTGTTGTTGGTGATGCCCACAAAGACATTGTAACGCTTCTCCAGCAAACATTCCACGGCATGATAACCCATGCGGCTGGCGTTGAGCCGGTCGAGGCAACTGGGCGATCCGCCCCGCTGGATATGACCGAAAATGCAAACCCTGATCTCTGCGTTGGGCAGTTTTTCTTTCAAGATGGACTGCACTTTATCCGCACCGCCAAAATCATCTCCCTCAGCCACAACGATCAGGTTCACTAATTTTTTCCGGCGTTCTTTTTCCAGCAGGGAATCAATGATATCCTCCATGTTGGTTTTGCGTTCGGGGATAAGGATGTTTTCAGCCCCTGTGGCAATTCCGCTGTGCAGGGCGATATACCCGGCATCCCGTCCCATCACTTCAATGATAAAGATCCGGTCATGCGCATCCATGGTATCCCGTATCTTGTCAATAGCCTCCACGGCGGTATTAACAGCAGTGTCAAACCCGATGGTGAAGTCGGTTCCGTTGATGTCTTTATCAATAGTGCCAGCCAGCCCGATACAGGGAATGTCGAACTCCTCACTAAACTTCACCGCTCCGCGGAATGAACCGTCTCCGCCAATGATGACCAGCCCGTCAATTTCCCTTCGCTTCAGGTTTTCATAGGCTTTGGCCCTTCCCTCGTAATCAAAGAATTCCTTGCAGCGGGCTGTTTTGAGTATGGTGCCGCCCCGCTGAATGATATTGGCCACTGACCGGGATTCCATCCGGTAAATATCATCTTCTATCATGCCCTGATAGCCCCGCATGATGCCAAACATTTCAAGATTATAATAAAGCCCGGTACGTACAACGGCACGGATGGCTGCATTCATACCGGGAGAATCGCCGCCTGAGGTAAGAACACCTATCCGGGAAACTTTCTTTTCCATGCAAAAATTTCAGGTATCAAAAATAAGAGTTTGTTGTGAATGTGTATGTTTGACACATCCATAATAATTTTCAGCACCTGCAAATATAGCTGCCTCTTTGTATTTATTCTTTAGCAACATAACCCCTAAGCGGTATAAGCCGCATGGGATGACTGCATCAAGTTGTGCATCAGAATGTAAAATATGAAACGGTCATTAGTTATCAGCACATTCTTTTTTCTCCGGTTGCGATAAAATGACCCGAATAAGCTTTTGACCCTGCCCGCGGTCTTTTATTATAGGGAACATTTTTGTATGACACTATCGTTTAACTTTAAGCATACAAAATATGTTATTATGAGAAAGCTTTTCTTTCTTTTCCTTTTGTCGCTGCCGCTTTGGGTTTCGGCGCAGCTGGATTACCCGCAAACCAAAAAAAATGAAACCGTTGATGACTATCACGGTACTAAAGTGGCCGATCCTTATCGCTGGCTGGAGGATGACTGGAGTGAAGAAACCAAACAGTGGGTGACTGAGCAAAATAAAGTTACGTTTGGCTACCTTGACAAGATATCATACCGGGCAGACTGGCTGAAACGACTTGAAGAGATAAATAACTATCCCAGGTATTCATCTCCTTCAAAGAAAAACGAATACTATTATTTTTCAAAAAATGACGGCTTGCAGAACCAGAGTGTGGTGTACAGGCAGAAAGGCCTTTCCGGCAAACCGGAGATGGTACTGGACCCCAACAAATTTTCAGCCGATGGAACCACGGGCCTGGGTACATTCTCTCTTTCAAAAAATGGACAGTACGGCGTGGTGGGAAAAACTACAGGAGGGAGCGACTGGCGTACTTTTTATGTGATGGACATGAAAACACTGCAGTACCTGCCCGATTCACTTTTGTGGGTGAAGGTATCGGGAGCCGCCTGGCAGGGCGACGGTTTTTTTTACAGCCGCTTCCCGGCCCCGGAAAAAGGAAAAGAACTTTCCACAAAAAACGAGAATCACAAAGTGTATTACCATAAAGCAGGTACACAACAGGATAATGATCAGTTAGTGTATGAGGACGCTGCAAACCCACAGCGTTTTCATACAATATTTACTGACGAAACAGAAAGATATGTTTTTCTGGTTATCAGCGACCGGGGGAAAGGAAAAGATGGCAATGCACTGTGGTATTACGACAGCAAATCGGGGGATAAAAAATTTAAACCCATCATACAGGAGGCAGGCGAGCACAACTATAATTTTATTACGGAGTCAGACAACAAGTTTCTTCTATTGACTAATGACGGCGCTATGAACCGCCGCATCATATCCGTTGACCCGGAAGACCCTACTCCCGGCAAATGGAAGACGATTATCGCAGAAAAGCCGGAAAATATTTCCTCGGCCGCTTCAGCCGGGGGCAAATTGTTCATCACCTACCTTAAAGATGTAACCAGCCGTGTATATGTTCATAACCTGAAAGGAAAGCTGGAAAAAGAAGTGAAACTGCCGGCCCCTGGCACAGCCGGAGGCTTTGGCGGGCAGAAGGATGATAAAGAGGTATTTTATACGTTTACATCCATCACCTTTCCGCCCACTATTTACCGCTATATTATTGCCACTGGCCAGAGTGTCCTGTTCAGGAAACCGGAAGTGAAGTTTAACCCCGCTGATTATATTACTGAACAGGTCTTTTACCCAAGTAAAGACGGTACAAAGGTGCCTATGTTCATTACCTATAAAAAAGGAACTGCAAAAAGCGGAAAGAACCCTGCTATGTTATATGGATATGGCGGCTTTAACATCAGCAGCAACCCTTCTTTTTCGCCATCAAGGATTGCCTGGCTTGAACAGGGCGGCATCTTCTGCATTGCCAACCTGCGGGGTGGAAGTGAGTATGGCCAGAAATGGCATGAAGCAGGCATGAGGCTGAAGAAACAGAATGTGTTTGATGATTTCATAGCAGCAGGCGAATACCTCATTAATAAAAAATACACTTCAAAAGATTTTCTCGCCATCCTGGGAGGTTCCAACGGGGGATTGCTGGTGGGTGCAGTCATTAATCAGCGGCCCGAACTTTTCAAAGTGGCAATTCCACAGGTGGGAGTGATGGATATGCTGCGGTTTCACAAGTTTACCATTGGCTGGAACTGGATCGCCGAGTACGGAAGCAGTGATAACCCGGCCGATTTTAAAAACCTCCTGGCCTATTCACCGCTTCATAATATTAAAGCCGGCATCAGTTATCCGGCCACTATTGTTACCACGGCAGACCATGATGACCGGGTGGTGCCTGCACACTCTTTTAAATATGCAGCTGCATTGCAGGAGCATTATAAGGGCAGTAACCCGCTGCTGATAAGGATTGATGTAAACTCCGGGCATGGCGCCAGCAACCTGAAAAAAGCACTCGAAACAACCGCCGATATTTATTCATTTACTTTTTTTAATATGGGCATCACCCCTAAGTTTGGCAGAACGGCCAAGCCCCCTGTAAAAAAGGGATTTTAAAATCATAGACGCAACAATATAAAAGGGTTGCCAGCGGCAGCCCTTTTACATGCAGGATAGTTACATTTGGACATGAAAGTGCTGATAACCGGCGCCAATGGTTTTCTGGGATATTATCTCACGGAACAGCTGCTGGTATCAAATTACACAGTGCTGGCAACAGGCAGGGGCGCATGCCGCCTGCCTTTCAGCAGCCATCAAAAATTTCAGTATGCGGGCATGGACTTCACCCTCCCGGAAACTGTATGGCATGTGTTGGAAAAATATAAACCAGCGGTGGTAGTACATGCCGGCGCTATGAGCAAGCCGGATGATTGCGAACTGCAGCAGGCCCTTGCTTATACGCTTAATGTAAAAGGAACAAAATACATGCTGCAGGCTGCAGAAAAACAACAATGCTTTTTCATCTTTGTTTCCACCGATTTTATTTTTGATGGGAAACGGGGCATGTACAGCGAGGATGATGATCCCGGGCCGGTAAACTATTACGGTGTTACCAAACTGCTGGCCGAACAGGAAGTGAGGCAGTATCCGCATGACCGGGCCATTGTTAGAACCGTGCTGCTGTACGGAAAACCGGTAACCGGCCGGGGGAATATCCTCAGCATCACAAAGAATAAATTAGAGAAAACAGAGGAGTACCGGGTAGTGGACGACCAGCTCCGCACACCTACTTATGTGAAGGACCTTGCCAAAGGCATCATATCCGTAATTGAAAAAAGAGCAACAGGAATTTTTCATCTTTCAGGACCTGATGTGCTCACACCTTATCAAATGGCCTGTAAAACCGCACAGTATCTCGGGTTGGATGATTCCCTTATTAAAAGAGTAACAGCACAAAGCTTTAAAGAGCCGGCCCGCCGCCCTTTGAAAACAGGGTTTATCATTGACAAAGCCAAAAAGGAACTGGGCTATGACCCCATTCCTTTTGAATTGGGGTTGAAAATAACGTTCCCCTGATTTTTAAAAATAATCCTTCTTTAAATAAACCGCTAGCCGGATACACAATGTACTATTCAAAAGGAACCCGGTTCACATAGTAATGCCATCGCCGGGCTACATACGGGGCAAAAGAAGCCTTGGTTCTGCTTTCTGCTATAAATTTTAATGACTGGCTAAAATATTCTCCCTTGTCAGAAATCTGAAAAACATCCATCTGTCGTATTTCTTTTTCAGTTGATAAAACCAGCCAGATGAAATGAGTCAAAACAGGCTTATTGCTCATCTGTCTGTATCGGTTAATCTTCATTTAAATATTTCAAACTTTCATTTATGAAAAAGAAACTTCTTTTAGGTAGTTTGCTGGGCATTGTACTGGCGGGCGGCATCCTTATCGCTGCCGACCATATAGACGCACCGGCGGTAACGGGGCCCGGCAGTACCAGCCCCGGTAATGACATTACCGACATTTATGCTTTTCAAAGCCCCGCCGATATCAGCAAGATGGTGCTGGTGCTGAACACCCAGGGCCTGCTCTCACCCGGCGCCAGCGCCACGGCTTCCTTTCCTTCTAATGTGATGTATGAATTCAATATTGACAACACAGGGGATAATGTGGAAGACCTGGTGATACAATGCCTGGTGCAGGGCGGTAAGATGCGGGTATATGGCCCTGTGGCCGTGGGCACACCCGGTCTTGCCAGCACCGTAAAAACCAGCGGTCCCGCCACGGAAGTAAATGTGACTGCCTATGGCGCCGCTTCACCCAATATTGGCAGCAACGGTAATGGTACAAGGGTTTTTGCAGGTCCGAGGGATGATCCGTTCTTCTTCGACCTGGTACGTTTCAGAGAAGTGATTGCCGGCACACAGCCCGGTTTCCGCAACCCCGGTGTTGATACTTTTGCCGGCACCAATGTAATGTCCATCGTGGTGGAAGTGCCCAAGACATTGCTGGGAACAGCCGCTACCATCAATGTGTGGGGCGAAACCAAATCCAAATAATTTATTCACTATAAAATTTATCAATTATGATACGCATCAATAATTTTTCACTGCTTGCTCTCTTAACTGCGGGGCTGTTCGTTGCGGGTTGTAAAGATAATCCCCCGGCTGATAACTTTGACACTTCAGGCACTTACATGCAGAACGACCAGATGGGCCGCCCGGCTATCAACACCGTTTTTGTCAACTCTGCCCGTAAGAATGAATTTAATACTACCGTCCCTTCAGCCATGAATGCCGCCTTTAATGCACAGTTTCAAAGTGTGCTGACCACCTTTGGTTATACACAAAATGCTTTGGGCCAGGACAAAGCCACTTTTGCCGGCCTGCTTGTAACCGATGTTCTGAATGTAAAAATGAATGGTACCACTACCTTTTTTGATGGCAACCCTGCCAATACCTTATCTGGCAGGGGGCTGGCTGATGATGTGATTACTACTGAGTTGATTCTGATTTTCGGTGGTGCAACCGGTCTTTCCAACCCCGGCTTAAGAGACGATAACGTAAGTGCAAATGATAAGGCATTCTCTGGTACATTCCCTTTCCTGGCCACTCCTCATTAAACTTTAACTGACCGGGCAGCTCACCATTGCCCGGTTTTATTTTTTATTATGCGACACTTTTTTTTCTCCATCGTAATTTTTACATCTCTTCCCATTTCCTGCAGCAGGAGTGAGAAAGTGGCTGATGCAACAGATTATAATGAATTCCTTAAAGGCAAAGCAGTAACTTCTGAAGTGGAGCGGGTAAACCACGAGATAAATTTCTGGCAGAAAAGGCTGGATAAGGACACCGGCAGTTATGTAAACATGCTGGAGCTGGCCCGGTACCAGTTTAGCCTGTTTAAACTTACGGGCAGTATCGGGGCATTGCGGAATGGAGATTCGTTGCTGAAGGGAAGCTCTGCCAGACTGAATGATGCCGATCCGGAAATACTTTTTTCACTCTCACAAAACAGCATCACACAGCACCAGTTCCGGCAGGCAGCGTATTATAATGAAGCCGCGGCAAAACAGGATGGAGACCTTTATATCATCCGGTTATTGCAGTTTGATACCTGGATGGAACTGGGACAGTATGGTGATGCTTATAAGAGCCTGGAAAGCCTGAAAGACAAATCCACTTTTGATTACCTGATCCGCAAAGCAAAATGGGAGGACCATAAGGGGAACCTGGAAGGCGCCATAGAACTGATGGAGCAGGCATTTGAAAAGGTAAAAGACAAGAAAATGAACTTGTATTGCTGGGCATTGTCCAACCTGGCCGATATGTATGGTCATGCCGGAAGAATAAAAGAGTCATATAATGCATACTTAGCTGTGTTGCAAAAAGATCCGGCCAACCTGTATTGCCTGAAAGGCATTGCATGGATTGCTTTTGCATATGATAACAATTCAGCAGCCGCAAGACGCATCCTTCATTACATACTATCGCAAGCGGATATACCGGAAATAAAACTCATCCTGGCAGAAATTTCAGAATCAGAAAACAAGCCGGAAGAAAGCAGGCAGTGGATAAATGAATTTCTCACTGCTGTAACAAAACCCGGCTATGGCGATATGTACAATAAGTATCTGATAGACATATGGGCGGGAGAAAAACAGGATCAGCAAAAAGCGTTGTTGTTAGCGAAAAAAGAACTCAGCAACCGCTTTACACCCGAAACCTGCGACTGGCTGGCCTGGGCGCATTACCAGATGGGAAATTATCAAGAGGCATTAAAAATGTCTGAAGCTTATGTGTACAAGCATACTGCTGTGCCGGACGCCCTGATGCATACCGCTTTTATCTATGCTGCCAACGGGAAACAGCAGGAAGCAAAAGAAATGCTGGAAGAATGCCTGGAAAGTTCATTCGAACTGGGGCCGGTTGCCAGCAAACAAATAAGGGAGAAATTATCTTCGCTGTAATTATTGGGCATCCCTTAAAACCTGCCTTTTCCTCATCTGAAGGAGAGGAATTAAAGGTGAGGTTATAAAAAGATAAAGGTTTTCAGAGATGTCCTGTTAATGTTTCTTCCCGAATTTCATTTCGCCTGACCTGATAAATACTTTCAGATCATTTTCTTTGGGAGGGAGTGGGCAGTTATAGATATTGCTTACATAAGCACAATAAGGGTTGTAGGCTTTGTTGAAGTCAAGCATATAAACTCCGTTCTCCATTTCTGCAATACTGGCATCAATATATCTTCCGTTTTCATATGTCTCCTCACCCGATGTTTTATCTGTAAAGGCGATAAGCAGGTAATTGGCATATTTGGGAATGGCAAGCAGGCCTTGCGACTGGTGCACCTGCAGCGTCAGAGCCGTATCCCGGATGGCGAAGTAAAGGGTGCCATATACCCGGTACAGCTTTTTCTCTGCGCCGCTGGTTTCTATTTTAAACCAGGGTTCTTCTTTGGCCTTTTCAAATCTTGCTTTGATGCAGTACGATTCATCCATGGGGTAGAAACGGAGTAATTTCTGATCTTCACCTTTTATTACTTCATGTTCATTAACATATTTATTACGGAATGAAACCAGCGAATCTGTGTGATTGTTCCCCTGCCCGGATGATGAACAAACAAATAAAATCGCTGAATGGCTTAGTAAAATGAATTGTTTCATACCTGTTTTATGTTAATTCATCATCAGCACATTCACACTCCGCTGCAGGATATTGAATGCAATTTCGGCCATCAGGTTCTCTTTATCAAGCGTTGGGTTTACTTCCGTTATTTCGAAGCAGCAGATCTTCCTGTTTTGCATGAATTTACTGATGAGGTCTTCCACCTCTCTTTCACGCAGGCCGTTGCCTACTGGAGTTCCGGTGCCTTTGGAAATAGAGGAGTCCAGGCTGTCCACATCAAATGAAACATAAATATCTGTGCAGTCTGAGAGGTATCGAAGCACCGCCCTTACCACATTTTCGGCTCCTTTATTGCGGACTTCTTTGGTGGTTACCACCTTCATATCGTATTTTTCGATCAGGTGCCTCTCCTCCTTTTCATAATCCCGCAGGGAGATAAACACTACATCTTCCGGTAATACCTTCGGAGACATCTTGCCCACATTCTTCAGGTAGTTCCAGTATTTGGCTGTTTCATCATCTATATCATGCACCGCACAGTCTTCATTGTTCTTGCTGATGGATATAGCCATCGGCATACCATGTAAATTACCTGATGGGGTGGTGTAGGGGGTGTGCAGATCGGCATGGGCATCTATCCAGATTACGCCTAGCTTGCTTTTGGGTTTGGCCATTTTTATACCGGCGATGGTGGCGCCCGATGTGCTGTGGTCGCCGCTGATCACTACCGGGAAAAAATTATTCTTGATGGAATCACTCACTGCTTTCCCCACCCTGTCATACAGTGTGGCTATGCCTTTGATTCGTTTGGCATAGGGTGATTCGATCGGCTCGTATAACAGTTTGTTTTCTGTCAGTATTTTTTCTGAAGGAAAGTGAATGAAGAAATTACTCATGAAATCAAGGGCGGCAATTTTGATGGCATCCACACCGAGGCTGGCGCCGCGGGTGCCTGCGCCTATTTCAGAGGGTACTTCTATCAGTTTGATATTTTTCATACAGTCATCGTTAATAAACAAAACAGCTCATGGCCTGTAAAAGAAATAAATGGTAGTAAGTAAGAGGGGGCGGAGCTGATTAATCAGGGATATAAAAATTGGCGGGCAGCGATTGCTCGGCAAACGGGTGGGTCCTGTTAATTTGTTTTGAGATGCGCTTCATAATATACAGAACAAAGATAACTGTTTGGCCCCGTGATGTCAAGCGTTGTTTACAGGTTGGTTATGTATCATTTAGCCGTGAAGGCCCGCCTGACACATTATTTATTAAAATGGATGTCGGTAAGGTGGGAAGACGAAAAGAAGAAAAGTGTAAACCAGACTTTGCTGTCTTACAGCCAATTTTAATACCGGCATACTACCTGCAGGTTTATTCATGAGCAGCCAGTATGGGTATATGGCTGTGATAGGCAAGCCGTTTGGTATGTGATGATTTCAGAACCGAAGTGGCGTTGGTCTGGTGTTTTGGGATGGTTATTACCACGTCAATCTGCCGGTCTCTGATGAAATTGTCCAGCGCTTCAAAAAAATCATTCATGGTAATGATGTAAAATTCGGTATTGAACCGGCTGAACATTTCCGCCAGTTTATTTTTTTCCTCCTGCATTTCCACCGGCAGAGATACATACACTTCACTGTTTACATGAACGATATGCAGCTTGGGGTTGAACATTTCCAGCACGGAAGTGATAAGAGTGGACGGGGTAGTGTTCTCTACATTTTTAAAGTCGGAGGCAAACGCCACATTGTTCATCCCCTTGTACACAGCATCAGGCGGAATGATCATTACCGGGTATAAATTTTTATCAATCAGTTTCAGCGTGTTACTGCCAAACATGGCCGCCCTGACTGCAGATTTTCCTGTGATGCCCATTACGATCAGTGTGGCACGGATGGTATGTGCCAGGCGGGAAATATTATCAATCAGGTCGCCGCCCATTTCCCTTTCGCATTGCACATGTGGAACCCCCGTCCTGATGAATTCTTTTTTCAGGCTTTCCTGGTAATTGATGCAAACATCAAGGTCTTCCGGGCTTTCGTAATTGTTATACAGAATGGCCAGCGCATCTTCTTTGCCGGCAAGCATCTGCGCCGTGTAGCGGGCAGCGTTTAATGAAGTTTCTGAAAAATCAACAGGAATAATGACCCGGTGCATGGTTGTTGGTTTTGCTAAAAATCAAATTTAAAGGATTTGGAAACTAATTGTTCAAAGTTTTCCCCACTTAATGCAATATAGATATGACCGGTCAGGGCTGGCCGGTTTCAAAATTTTCATTTTCTTAATATATATACTCAAATGTCTGCTGCTGCATCAGCCGGGAGAATGAAGGCATATTGCCGTAAAGCGATGCCAGTTGGTTTACATATTCCCTGAATGCAGGGAAACGGAAATGCTGGATAGTCACTGGTTCACTTTTAAATCTTTTGATGTGGACGAAACGGCAATCGTCCCCGTTAGTGGCATAGCACTGGCTGCGCATGCCGCCGGGGCCATGCTGGTAAAGCGCTTCGAAATAATCGTCAATGACTTGTTGTGCGGATTGCTGCCGGCCCGCAGGAACTAAGAAGGATATGATATACCTTGCCATAACGCATACCGTTTTGGTTTGCACAGCAGGTATGGTAATGGCAAAAAGAGAATCTGAAATGCTGTATGAAGCTCCTGCGGCGATATTTTTTTGGGATGAGCGGCAATGGGGCTTTACCGGGTACTCACTGTTAAGTTGTCAACTCTTACCACCCTGGCAGCGGTTGCCGGCGCAGATGCAAACATTTTCTTTACAAGGGCTTCATCATGCCTGTACACATCATCCCTGAAGTTGAGCCTTCCCTCATTGTCAACCCAAACTGTATAATAGATAATGAACACCGGCACCGGGTCTTTCAGTTTCACTGCCCGCTCGGTGGTTTTGTTCATGGCCGCAACGATTTTTTCTGTGTTCCATTCCGGGTCGTTGCGGAGCAGCCACTCAGCCATCTTCTGGGGCTGGCTCAGCCTGATGCACCCGTGGCTGAAAGCTCTCTTGTCCTCATTGAACAGGCTTTTAGAAGGTGTGTCATGAAAATACATGTTGAAACTGTTGGGAAATATGAACTTCACTTTACCCAGTGCATTACCGGGGCCGGGGCGCTGGCGGATGCCGTTGCCAACACGTTCCATATTTTTTCTGTACAGGTAATTCGGATTCCTGGCCATGGCGGGTAGTATTTCATTCTTAATAATGCTGGCAGGCACATTCCAATAGGGGCTGAAGATCACCTGGTTCAGGTCGCCGTTAAACATCATGGTGTTGTTGCCCACTTTGCCCACCACCACCACCATATCAAATAAAGCGCTGTCGCCGTCATATACATGCAGCATGAATTCCGGTATGTTGACAATGATCAGGTTGCCCTGCGGTTGTTGCGGAAGCCAGCGCATTCTGTCCATATTCAGCAATATCTGTTCTAATCTTTTTTCTGCCGTTACATTCATGTCTTTTACCAGGCCGGCATTGATGATACCGGTTTCTTTATACCCCAGGCTTCGCTGGAATTGCTTTACAGCCAGCTCCAGTGTGTCGGTGAAAACAGCGCTGGTATCAGTACCTGGCATGTATTGTGCCAGTTGCATTCTTTTTTTGACAAGGGGAATGCTGGCATCGGTCATATCTTTTTTCAAAGTGCTTTTTACAGCAGGAATGACCGGCCATCCCCCGGCTTTGGCAATGGGATAGTAAACGGCCAGTTGTTTTTTCAGGGCAGCATACATGGCATTCACATCCTCATAATATTTTTCATCCTTATGTTTTTTGTTCAGCAGGGAGTCGGCCATTACCAGCGGATCCATTTTTTTTATGGGGATGAATTTTTCCTGTTCTTTTCTTTTTACATAACCTTTTTCATAAGTGCTGTTGATAAAACGGATGAAATACTCGGTAAAGCCGAACTCAGAGTTCAGCATATTGGTGTCTTTTGTATTCACCGAAAGTTTTTCCTGGTTTAGGTAACTCTCCGCTTTTTTGTAAAAAACGCTGTTGACCAGTGCAGTGTCTTTCAGGTGGCTGACGGCATAGTCATACTGATTCCAGAAGAAACGGGCCTGCTCGGTAAGCCCGGAGGATGAGAACCATGCATATTGGTAGTTGCGGGCATTATAAAAACTGCGGATACGGCGGGCAATTTTTTTATCGGCCAGTTCCCTTGAACTGATATACCGCTCCATGGCCAGGCTGTCCAGGAAAATATCATTGTATGCATTTTTACGGGTGATGCTGTAGTCCCGGTCAGTCATCTTTTTTGCTTTCGCCGTTTTTTCTTCAGGAGCATCCACATTCTCCACCTCAGGCTGGTCTGTTTCAGCTTCTTCCCTGGCGAAATTATTACAGGCTGTCAAAAAGATGATACAGACAGGGAAGAGGAAGTTGTTCAGTTTCATATTTCTGGTTAGGCGTTTGGGTGTGCTAAAATACCATTTGCACATGAAACAGGGGATGAGTAAAAAAGGGGATGCACCCTTATGTCCGGCTAACGGTAGCGAACAGTTTTTTCTTCAGCATACCGGAAGCCATCGTATAGCCGCCGTCGGATCCGTCCACAAAGTGAACATGATTATCATCCATGCTGCGCACATAGCATGACATCACAGATTCTTTGCTTACATACAAGCCGTAGCGGATATATCCTTTTTGTTCCAGATCATCCAGCACTTCTTCTAACTTTTCTCTTTGAATGGTTGTCCCTGAAATAACCGTGTTGATTTTTCCGTCCAGCACCAGGGTATCCGAAAGGTCCACCAGTTGCATCAGGTAAGTTTTGCCCCGCCTGGTTTTAAAATAGAGTGTGCCCAGAAGGGTTTTGAACCAGTTGCCGAAAAGGTACCAGGGCCTGAAGCCTCTGAACTTAGCCTTCGCCTCGGTGCCAATTTTTTTCAGTGTTGCATTCAGTTTCAGTTTTGAGATGGTGATGGGTTTGCGCTGATCATATCCGCCATAAATATTGTCTAATTGATCCACTACCAGTTTAAATGCCTCTGCCTGTTTCACTCCCTCCTGTGCCACTACCAGCAGGCTCACTACTTCATCATAGTTTTCCGGCGGCTTTATTTTATCCCAGCGGCATTGCATACCGCTCAGATTAAGTTCATCATTATCCATGGCAGGGGGTTTCAGCATATAATCCTCCCCTTTTATCACTCTTTCTGCATGGGCGAGCCCGGTGCCCAGTACTACAGGGATGGAGAAAAGCTCAGATGTTTTCAGCTTGATGATGCTGAGCTGGTGATGATTGTTGTAAATATCCTGCACCGGCACATGGCCCACCCGCAATTCGAGGCTGAAGGTTTGACGGGTGTTTTCCTGGTGCAGCAGCAACGCTTTTGTTGCCTGCTCAAGGATGGAAGGCGGTACGATAAATGTGGCGCCATCCCCCCCAAAGAAAAAAGGAACAGTTACATTTTCTTTGAAAGCAATATTGAGTACGGCTACAATGCTGCCGGTGGCTACCAGGTTCACCGTTTCATGCAGGCCGCCGGCCACTGCCTGTGTTGATTTTTTTACATCGGTGATGAGCACATGCCAGTTGTCCGGCACTTTATAAAAAAGATGCTCTTCTCCTAACAGTTCACTCAGCGGGAGCTGGTTCACCGGCAACCGGGAATAGAACAAGTCATTGATGCCTGCTGCCATTTTGAATAATGAATTATGTACGAAAGTTAATTCTTTTTGGTTGTTGGGCGAATCCGGGCGTAGTGTACCAGTTTTAAAAATTGCCGGTTAGACGGCAAGGAGGCAAATCCCCGGTTATAAATATTTTTCTTATCGTCTTCCCGGCAAAATGATACACTACGATCCGGGGGTTTCGGTCAGCGCTTCGTCACAAATCAGCTATTTTTGCTTCCCAAAGCAAATAGGATGGCAGATATACTGATTATTGATGATGAAAAAGCGATTCGCAAAACACTGACCGAGATACTTTCTTTTGAGGGTTATAAGATTGAAGAAGCCGCTGATGGCGAAGAGGGGCTGAAAAAATTCAAAGAAAAAAACTACGACCTCGTTTTGTGCGATATCAAAATGCCCAAACTAGATGGCATTGAGTTTTTGCAGAAAGCCGGGGAATCCAATCCCGATGTCCCTATCATTATGATTTCAGGACATGGCAATATTGAAACGGCAGTGGAGGCAGTGAAGAAAGGCGCTTTTGACTATATCTCCAAACCCCCCGATCTGAACCGCCTGCTCATCACCATCCGCAATGCGATGGATAAGAGCAGCCTGGTAAACGAGACCAAAGTGCTGAAAAGGAAAGTGAGCCGGGTACAGGAAATGATTGGTGAATCAGCGCCTATAAAAAAAATAAAAGAGACAATTGATAAAGTGGCGCCAACAGATGCCCGTATCCTCATCACGGGAGACAATGGGGTAGGGAAGGAATTAGTAGCCCGCTGGGTACATGAGAAGAGCAACCGTTCCAATGGCCCGATAGTGGAAGTAAACTGTGCAGCTATCCCCACCGAACTGATCGAAAGCGAACTTTTCGGGCATGAGAAAGGATCTTTTACTTCCGCCATCAAACAGCGTATCGGAAAATTTGAATCCGCCAGCGGCGGCACTTTGTTTTTGGATGAAATAGGCGATATGAGCGCCAACGCCCAGGCCAAAGTACTGCGGGCATTGCAGGAAGGAAAGATTACCAGGGTAGGGGCCGACAAAGACATCAGTGTGGATGTAAGGGTGATTGCCGCCACTAATAAGGACCTCCTGAAAGAAGTGGATGCAAAGAATTTCCGCCTTGACCTCTATCACCGGTTAAGCGTCATCATCATCCATGTACCTTCGCTGAACGACCGGCGGGATGATATTCCCATGCTGGTGGACCAGTTCCTGAAAGATATTTGCTCGGAGTATGGTATTGCTGTAAAAGCCATTGAACCGGGAGCCATTAAATTGCTGCAGCAATACAACTGGACGGGCAATATACGGGAACTGCGCAATGTGGTGGAACGATTGGTAATCCTTTCCGGCAAATCCATTACCGACGATGATGTGAAGAGTTATGTGATGCCTAAGTAGAGGTTGAAAATGAGTTTCACGCTGAGGCTGCGGAGTACGCAATGATTGTATTAATTATTGCTCTGCGTCCTCTGCGAATCCTGCATTATTTCTTCATTATCTAATCAGCGGCTGCTTTCTGCTTTTCGGCATCCTTAATAAATGTAATAAGTTCATAAGGGGAGTGAAGAATGGTCACTTCTTCAGGTTTTTGTTGTATCAGTTTGGTAGCCGGGCCCGACATCAGCACTTTTTTCCCGGGAAATATCTTGCATAATGACTCCAGGTAATTGTCGAGCCCTGTATTTTTCGGGCAACTGATTACATGTGTGTAAATAAAATCAACCGTGTGCCGGCGGAGGTAAGTCTGCAGCGGCTCCAACTGCATGTTCACGCCGAAATAAACTGTACGGACATTATTTTTCTTCAGCAGGTAATCAGCCGCCAGCAGCGGTATCTCATGATGTTCACCTGCAGGAGTAAAAAGAAGCACCCGGGTTGCTGCCGAAGGGTTCATATCGAGGCCGTCAATGGCGCAGATAATCTTCTTGCGGATGATATGGCTGGAAAAATGTTCCTGCGCTGGGATCAAATTGTTGGTCATCCACAGCAGCCCGATTCGCTGGAGGAACGGGTAGAAGACCTGAAAGATGGCTTTCTCCAGCCCTGAGCGGATGACAAGGGTGTTGATTATTTTATCAAACCTTTCTTTATCAAAATCCACGCTGGCTTCTATCAGCTGATGAATAAACAGCTCATGATTGTCTTCTTTCGCCACCGCACGGATCAGCGCCTCCTGTCTTTGTTCAGCGGTTAGTTCAGCCAGTTTTGAAATTTTATAACCGTTGTGATAGAGGAAGGAAATGCGCAGTAGTTCCTTAAGGTCTTCGTTATCATAAATGCGGTGTTTGCTGACCTTACGTTTAGCTACAAAAAGTTTGTACCGCTGCTCCCAGATGCGCAGGGTATGGGCTTTGATGCCACAGAGATTTTCAATATCCCGGATGCTGAACTGGTTCATGAAGCACCCTAAATTATCATTATTTCCCCGTAAAAGCAGCAGTTGGCTTTAGCAAAACTTTGAATATTAAAATTTTGATGCGCAGATATTTATGATATTTTTGTCCGTCATAAAATACGGCCCATGCCCCTTTATCACCTGTTTGTCGTTTACCTGATCGGTACCCTGCTTGTATTCCTCCCTTGTTTTGGATTAGCGAAGCTTTTTCCCAAAGCCGGCATCGAAGCCTGGAAAGCCTATGTACCTTTTTACAATACCTGGGAAATGCAGAATGCTGTTAAGCGGCCAAGGCACTGGGTGTTCTGGCAGTTTATTCCTGTAGTGGGCTGGTTCATTACTCCGGGTATATTCATCGAATTTGTAAAAGCTTTCGGAAAGTTCTCACTCGGGCAGCATACGCTGGCATCTTTATTTGCCCCGTTTTATTTTCCTTACCTCGCCTATAAGGAACATCCTAAATTCATCGGCGCTGAGGGGGTAAAAAAGCATAAGAAAAAGGGGTGGAGAGAATGGGTGGATGCCGCCATTTTTGCCGTGGTGGCCGCCACATTGATCCGCACTTTTATTTTCGAGGCTTACACCATTCCAAGTTCTTCCATGGAAAAAACATTGCTGGTGAGGGATTTTTTGTTTGTAAGCAAACTGAGCTACGGGCCAAGAATTCCCAATACGCCACTTTCTGTTCCTTTTGTTCATAATTACCTGCCCTTTGGTTCAAAAAGAAAATCCTATTCAGAAGCTATTAAGATCCCTTATATCCGGTGGTTTGCTTCGCCGGTAAAGAGAAATAATTGTGTGGTGTTCAACTTCCCCGAAGGAGATACGGTTTTCAATATGCCCGGTTACCAGTCCGCAAGACCTTATTATAATCACATCAGGAAATTGGACGGAACTTTTGATGACCAGCAACGACAGTTCTACCTTAGTCAGAAGGTTCAGTGGCCTATAGCTGTTCATCCGGCTGATAAGACTGACAACTATATCAAACGCTGTGTTGCCATTGCCGGAGACACCCTGAAAGTGGTGAACGGGATTTTGTATGTGAACAACGAACCTGCTTACGTTTCGCCAAGCTCCGCTACTTATTATTATTTCAGCAGCACCCGCATTATTGATGAGGATGATCTGAAGGATGCAGGTATCTCTTTAAACCAGAAAGAAGATGAGGAATCATCCAATGATTTTGTTCCGCAGACGATGAACCTGTACAAGATCAATCTCACATTAAATGAGCTGGAAAAACTCAAAAAGGTGGATGGGGTGATCGTCCATTCTATTCAAAAAGATATAGACTCTGCCCGGCAGGGGTATGTGTTCCCCTACGATACCAACTATTACAAATGGTCCATTGATTTCTTTGGGCCGCTGTGGGTGCCCGAAAAGGGAAAGACCATAGAACTGACGCCGCAGCATGTAGCTTTGTATAAAAGATGCATCGGTTTCTATGAACACAACAGCTTTGAGGAAAAAGATGGAAAGTATTTCATCAATGGTAAAGAGAGCACCAGCTACACTTTTACAATGAACTATTACTGGATGATGGGTGATAACCGTCACAAGTCGCAGGACTCCCGCCTTTGGGGTTTTGTACCGGAAGACCGGATTGTAGGCAAAGCCTGGATGATCTGGTTCAGCTGGGATGGCGGGCCCAGATGGAAGCGGTTCTTTAAGATGGTACGATAAAAAAATTTCACGCAAAGACGCAAAGTAAATTAAGACGCCAATATAACTTTGCGTCCTTGCTTCATAGTTTTGCGTGAAACCGGGCCCGCCTCAGGAAAAGGGTTTTAATGTCTGGCATATGTTCATTACTTTAATAGCATGAAGGAAAAGAAAATAGAGTTTGATTACGAAGTGTATGACAGCATCAGCGAATTGAGCAAGGAAGACGCCTGGCTGCTGAATGAGGCAAGATCGGTGACGGAGCAGGCCTATGCCCCGTATTCCAATTTTCATGTGGGGGCAGTGGCCATACTGGCCAATGGCGAAGTGGTGGCAGGCACCAACCAGGAGAATGCTGCTTACCCGGTCGGTATCTGTGCAGAGAGGGTGCTGCTGGGATCCGTGGCCACCCTGCATCCGAATGTGTATGTAAAGAGTATTGCTATCAGTTATAACAGCGATGAAGTAAAAAGCGATCATCCCATCTCTCCCTGCGGCATGTGCCGGCAGGCATTGCTGGAATATGAGACAAGGCTGAAAGCGCCGATCCGGTTGATACTTGGAGGAATGGAAGGGAAAGTGTACATCATTAAATCTTCGAGTCAGTTATTGCCCTTTGCCTTTACAAGTATGGAGTTGAAATGAGGAAATATGGCCGACCCATCATTATTCATCTGTTCATCCCGCTGATAGCCGGTTTCCTTGTTTACCTGGTTTTCAGAAGGGAGACATGGCTTCACCACATCCTGTCTGTATCAGGGGATAAAAATCCTTTCATTATCCCGGACAAAGCCATTACCCGTATCATAGCATTTAATCTGCCGGATTTTTGCTGGTGTTATGCTTTTGTATCAGCCATGTTTATATGGGAAAGATGGCAGGGGCAGCCCGTAAAATGGTTCTCCTTATTTGTTTTTGTAGTCCTGCTGGCAGGCGAATTTATTCAGCTTTTATCAGGCCACCTGTTTACTTTTGACCTGCTGGATATTTTTGCAGCGATACTGGCATTTTTTATGTCATACTGTCAAACGAAAAAAAATGAAAAAATATAGATATTTCCTGCTGACAGTAATCATAGTTTTTTTTACTCTATTTTTTTTCGCCACAAAAAAGTATGTTCCCTGTGAAGGAGATTGCGAAAAAATGAGCAATTTTAATCAGGCCATCAGGAATGGCCGGGACAGCTATGTGGTCTGGGCAATTCGTTGTGGTCCCAATCCTGTTTCAGATACTATTTGCATTTTTGTGAAAGATATATCCGGTATTAACTGGGGTCTTCTGGCCGATACAGCCTGCACTATCGCCACTCAATATGGGCTAAACCAGCAGAAAATTTTTATTCTTAAAAACTTTTCTTCGCCGGTAGATACCCTGGCAAAGAAACAATGCCCCTAAAACAACTTCTGCACCCCATACGCCAGTTTCGCTTCATGTTCCAGCAGCCATTTCTTTCTCCAGAGCCCGCCTGCATAGCCTACTAACTCTTTATTGGAACCAATCACCCGGTGGCAAGGTACAATGATGGCAATATTGTTTTTTCCATTGGCATGGGCAACAGCCCGGGTGGCTTTACTGTCGCCTGTTCTTTTGGCCAGTTCAAGATAACTGATGGTCCGGGCAAAAGGTATCTGCAATAGCTCACCCCACACTTCCTGCTGAAAAGCTGTGCCGGGCTGGTTCAGCGGCAGCTCAAACTGCCGGCGCTGGCCGTTGAAGTATTGAATCAACTGCTCCACACAGTTGATGAGCATCGGGGGAAAATGTTTTTTCTTCCCTTCCGGCTTTTGGGAAGTGTCATGAAAGGTCACCTCGCTGATATAATCATCAGTGCCGGTTATTTTCAGCAGGCCGGTGGGAGAATGGTAGTATGTGGTAAAACTATCAGCCAATTTTCTGCCCGTTTTTCGATTGCTTCCCGGGCTGCAATAAAATTACATCATTGTTCTCATCATAAACACCCAATACGAGGCATTCGCTGATGAAGTCAGCAATTTGCTTGGGCGGAAAATTGACCACCGCAATCACCTGCCGGTTCAGCAGGTCTTCTCTTTGGTAATGCGCCGTAACCTGTGCAGATGACCGTTTCATGCCGAGTTCTTCCCCAAAATCAACCAGCAGCTTATACGCCGGTTTGCGGGCCTTGGGAAAATCAGTCACTTCCAAAACGGTACCTACCCGCATATCTATTTTTTCAAAATCACTCCAGGAGATTGTCATCTTGCAATTTTAGTGTAAACTTGGTGAAAATTCCTGTTATGACACCGGTTAAAAATGGAACTGAGGTTTCAAGAAGAAAATTTATCCGCAACACTGCTATGGCGGGCACTGCATTTTTCATTGTGCCCCGGCATGTGATTGGCCACGGTTTCATTGCCCCAAGCGATAAACTGAACATCGCCGGTATTGGCGTAGGAGGAAAGGGTACCAGCGACCTGACGGAGTTTGCCAAAAGCCCAAGGGTAAATATCGTTGCCCTTTGTGACATTGATGACAGGCAGGCGGTGAAGTCCCGTCAGAATTTTCCGAAAGCCACTTACTACAGGGATTTCAGGGAAATGCTGGAGAAAGAAAAAAACAATATGGATGCCTGCAGCATTTCAACACCTGATCATACCCATGCTGTGGCCACACTGGCAGCCATGCAATTGGGCAAGCATGTTTATACACAGAAACCGCTCACCCATAATATTTATGAGGCAAGGATACTGACAGGGGCGGCGAAGAAATATAAAGTGGTAACGCAAATGGGCAACCAGGGCGCTTCCGGCGATGATGTGAGAAAGGCGAAAGAAATGGTGGATGCCGGCATGATCGGCAGGGTCTATGAAGCCCAGGCATGGACCAACCGGCCCGTATGGCCGCAAGGTGTGCCATCACCCATCGGAAAGTTTGATATCCCCAACGAACTGAGCTGGGATTTGTGGCTGGGCCCTGCAAAACATATTGACTACCATCCGGCCTATCATCCGTTCAACTGGAGAGGATGGTGGGCATTTGGTACGGGAGCTTTGGGTGATATGGCCTGTCATATTATGGACCCGGTTTACAGGATACTGCCCATTGATTATCCGGATTCGGCAGAATGCAGTGTGGCCACTATCTGGAAGGAAATGTGGAATGATACACAAAACGAGGAGGCTTGCCCGCCTGCATCCATTATTCACCTCACTTATCCCGGCAAACAGGGAAAGCAAATAAAAGTATCCTGGTATGATGGCGGCCTGCTTCCCAAAAGACCGGAAGAACTGCTGCCGGAAGAACCATTTGGAAGTTGGGACGGAGGCCTGCTGCTGATGGGTACCAAAGGAAAATTGCTGCTGGACTGCTATGGCAAAAACCCAAGGCTGCTGCCCACTTCACTGATGCTGGAAAAAAAGATACCAAAAGAAAAGATACAAAGAGTACCGGAAGGCCATTACCTGCAATGGGTGAATGCCTGCATCGCCGGGCATGGAAACGCAGCAACCAGTTCTCCCTTTGAATTTGCGGGGCCTATGACCGAAAGTATCCTGATGGGCAATCTTGCCATCCGCAGCTGGATGATGAAGAATCCCAAATCAACAGGGTGGGGTGATAAATATCCGGGTCGTAAACGACTGCTGTGGGATGCACAGAATATGAAAGTGACCAATTTTGATGAAGCTAACCAGTTTGTAAGGAGAGAGTACCGGGATGGATGGAAGCTGGAGTTATAAAAGGCAGTCGTTAGTCTTTATTCGTTAGTCGAGCAGCTTTACAAGTTCCATCAACTCCTTTTGTTTGTAAAGGTTATTATCAGCAGTAAAGCACTTGCTGAATTCTTCCAGCATTTGCTGTATCACCTGTTTGTTCTTCTGTGGTTTAAAATAAGAGCCTAACGGCGGGACAGAGATGCGTTTGAAATAACCCTCCACATCCTGGTGGGTGAACACCTGACCGGAGGTGGGGTCAATAAAGAATTCAATTTTATGAACAGGATTGGGAAGGCTTTCATCCGAATAACCCGGTTTGAAATAAGCGATGATGAATTGATTGGGGATCCGGATGGCCTGCACAGGAATATCGAGCAGTTCGCAAAGCACCAGGTATAATATTCCGTTGGCGATCTGGTTTCCTCTTTTAGCTTCTAATGTTTTATACAGTAAAAATTCGTTAGGCTCTTTGTAATTGATTTCACCGCCCTTCAGTCCGTAATAACTGTAGAGGATGCTGGTAACAATATTGATCTGCTCTAATGGCGTAAGATAGTTGTTCAGTTCCAGCCAGATATTGCGTCTCACTTTTTCTATTTCCTGCAGCACTGCTGTGGTGGACACATCCGGGTACTGGAATTTGGAAACCAGCATAGCGCCCAGCATCAGGTCGTGGTGGCCGGATATGCTCCATTGACGAAAATCCTCTGTAAGGTCAGAATAATGCAGGCGATGAATGAGCAGCTCGATGCGGTTCTGCACCGCTTCGTTGGGCGTGGTTTCCCAAAGGTGTTCGAGGTTGGGGATGATGTTCCTGCCGTAGTCAACGATCTTATTGGAGACAGCGCCGAAGACTTCTTCATCAGGATCGTCAATCAATGTGAACAGGGCCGATATTTCTTTATTGGTTTCCATGGAACTGATTCGGGCACAAGTTCTTTATTGCCACCCAAACAAAATAGTTAATCTTTTCCACAGACGTTAAGAACCGCCGGGAGTCGTTAGTCTGGAATTGGTAGCCGGTAGTGTTGCGTTGAGCTGAGTGTAACAGGAATGATATAAGTTTGGAAGATGAAAAGATATTTTGTTTTTGCAGTTGCAATCGTACTATCTACTATATCGCTGGCGCAGGTGAACGATCTGTTCAAAATAAAAAAAGACAGCTCCGGGTTCGAACTGACGCTGAAAGGCGCTTCACATCTTGCCTCGCTGCCGCTGAAGTGTATCTTGCAGGAGTTTCCCAACAAGACCAATCATACTTCTAACTCCGACAGCGACCATGTGCTGCTGCCCAAACAGCTGCACCCCACATTTTATGGCTGCTTTGACTGGCACTCTTCCGTGCATGGGCACTGGATGCTGCTGCGGCTGCTGAAATTGTATCCGCAGATGCCTGAATCGGCCCGTATCCGGGAAGTGCTGGGCGCCACCATTACCAAAGAAAACATCACCAATGAAGTAAAATATTTTTCATTGCCGCTCTCTGCATCCTGGGAGCGTACCTACGGGTGGGCATGGATATTGAAATTAGATGAAGAACTGAACGGGTGGGATGATGCAGACGGCCGGCGTTGGCATGAGGCCATGCAGCCGCTTACACGGAAAATTGTGGAACTATGGACTAAATTTATTCCTAAACAAACCTATGCCAACCGTACCGGGGTGCACCCTAACACAGCATTCGGATTAGTGTTTGCCCTCGACTATGCCCGCAAAGCAAAGAATGTATCATTTGAAAAATCTATTGTTGCGTCTGCAAGGAAGATTTTCGGAAAAGATAAAAATGCACCGGTTCTGTGGGAACCCAACGGGGCTGATTTTCTTTCACCGGGACTGGAAGAAGCCGACCTGATGCGGCGGGTATTATCGCCTAAAGAATTTATCAGTTGGTTCAACCAGTTTCTCACATTGCAGTCATTGAAGCACCTCACTGTTTTACCGGTGGTCTCTGACAGGGCGGACCTTCAAATCGTACATCTGGACGGGCTATCCTTCAGCCGCAGCTGGTGTATGAAAGGATTGGCCGCGGCCTTACCCGCAAATGATGCAAGAAGGAAACTATTGTTGCGTTCTTCCGTCAATCATTTGTCAACTGCTTTGCCGCATGTGGTAAGCGGTGAATATGGCGGGGAACACTGGCTGGCCAGTTTTGCGGTGTATGCGCTGGTGAATTGACTCCAGACTCCTGACTAACGACTCATAACTTTTTAGCCACCACCATCCAGTCCCAGGGTTTGGGTTTCTTCAACCATTTGGGAGCTTTAATAAATTCTGTGTCCCAGTTGTATTCTATCTTCTGAAATTCTTCTGCAATAAAACCGGCATCTGATAAAAGCAGTTGCAGTTCTTCTTTCAGGTAATGTTTGTGTGGTATATCATCAATTTCGGCATTGCCCTGCCGGATATTGTTCCATTTTCGGAGGGCTTCTTTGGCATTCTTTGTTTTTGGGAAAAGGCTTTTGTCAATCTTATACTGCTGCTGCACAATACTGGTAAGCAGCCATGATTCCAGTGAAGGAATAGTAATAACAATGCGTCCGCCTTTTTTAACGCAGGCTGACAGGGATTGAAAAAAAATATTCCTGTCTTTGGCAGAAGGGGTGAGGATGGCGTTGATGCAGATACCAAAATCACATTTAGGAACCCTGATTTTTTTCCCGCTCATATCGGCCCGCAGGTATTGTACATTATTGTATTGCGGGTAGAGCTGCCCTGCTATTTCCAGATTTTTGGCGGAGATATCCACCGCCACCACTTTTTTAAAAACGGGGGAAAGCACCGGCAGCCATTTACCGATGGCGCAGCCGATGTCTATGACGGTTTTATTTTTTGAAGCATGTCTGCGGATGACGGAGCGGATAAGCGCTTTCTTATCGTTGTGCAGCACATCAAAAATCTCCGCTCCGTAGGCGGGGGCTATTTTTTCCCAATAGGAACGTTTCATGGGTTATGTGTTCTTTCTGATAATTTTTCTGAGCGTCGTAGGCCTCAGTTTTTTTCTGGAATGATGAAAGGTAAGGATATGAACCATGTGTTTATTCAGCACTTTGTAAACGATACGATAGTTTCCTTCAATAATTTCCCTTACATTTTTGATTTATTATTCGGGAACAACACGGCCAATCAGGGGGAAGTTTTCAACAATATCTGTGCGCCGGTTTAATTTTTCAACTTGCATACCGGCATAGTAAGCGGAATCCCTGGTTATGTACTCTGCAATATCATCCAGGTCATCCAGGGACTGGAGCGTAAATTTTACCTCAGCCATTTTTTAATATGTTTCCGGGCTTGTTCTTTACTGACCACTTTTCCTTCGTCGTACTGCTGCAGGCCAATGCGTATTTTTTCCAGCAGCACAATTCTTTCTATTGCCTCTTCCGCCTGAAACTTGCCGGGAAGGGATTGAAGGGATTTTAAAACCTCTATTTTCGTTAGCATCAGGAGTGAATTTTCTGTAAGTTACAAAATTCAGAGATGAGCCAGTAAAAAAAATCCTCTCGTAGGAGGAGGTTATTTTTTCCCGGTAGTATCGTTTCATTTGTATACTGAATTAAAGAAATGATTTATTTCTTTTTTTTTGCAGCCTTCTTCCTGGTTGATGTTTTCTTAGCTGGTGCTTTCTTCCCTGCGGTCTTCTTCCCCTTCTTTACAAATGTCCCCGGCAACTCCGCCTCAATAAACTTCTTTACATCTTCAAGAGTAAAAGCAGCAGCTTCTTCAGCCGAGTATTTGGTATCATCCGCTTTTCTGGGCATGCGGATGATCTTTTTACCAAACTTAATAACAGGGCCCCATCGGGCATTTTCCACCGATATTTTTTCGCCGGGCCAGCGGTGTATGTAGCGATTGGCTTCTTTTTTTATTTTGGCTTCCACCAGTTCATTCATCTCGGCCTGTGAGAGCTTTGCAAAATTGTATCGCTTCGGTACATTGATGAACAGGCCATCCCACTTGATATAAGGGCCGAAGCGTCCGCTGCCCTTGGTAATGGCTTTGTCATCGTAACTGCCCACCGGCGCATCGGAAACCTGTTTTTGTTTGATATGATGCACTGCTTTTTCAAAATCAACTTTGCCCAGGTCAGTGCCTTTGGGCAGCGAAATAAACTCCTCGCCCCATTTTACATAAGGGCCGAAGCGACCCACATTCACCGACACATCTTTTTCTTCATATTGCCCCATCGGGCCCTGGGCCCCAAACAGGTTCATGGCTTCTTCAAACGTAATTGTCTCGATGCTCTGGCCTGTTGGTATTTTGGCGAAGCGGGGTTTTTCTTCATCATCCGCAACGCCGATCTGTATCATAGCGCCGTAGGGGCCCATTCTTGCTACAACAGGTTTACCGCTTTCGGGATCAACGCCCAGTTCCCTTTCACCGGTAGCCCTTTCAGCACTTTCAATCGTTTTCTCCACATCCTTTTTAAAAGGATTGTAGAAATCCTTGATCATGGCATTCCATTTCATCTTGCCTTCGGCCACCTCGTCAAACTCTTCTTCAATGCGGGCGGTGAAACCATAGTCCATCACATCATCAAAATATTTATTCAAAAAGTCGGTGACCACCAGGCCCAGGTCGGAGGGAAAGAGTTTTGATTTTTCTGCGCCGGTTATTTCACTGTCTAATTTTTTATTCACTCCATTATTCTTCAGCAAATAAACCGTGTAAAAACGCTGCACACCTTCTTTATCCCTTTTCTCTACATAACCTCTTTTTAAAATCGTGGAAATAGTAGGCGCATAAGTGGATGGGCGGCCAATACCCAGCTCTTCTAATTTTTTTACCAATGATGCTTCTGTATATCTTGAAGGCGGGCGGCTGAACCTTTCAGTTGCTTTCATTTCATGAAACGGCAGTTGCTGTCCCACTGCCAATCGAGGCAGCATTCCTTCTCCAGAGCCTGTCGAAGGAGGCAATTCTTCCAGTTCATCATCGTCCTTATCCTCCCGGTAAACTTTCAGGAACCCGTCAAACTTCAACACTTCACCGCTGGCAGTGAGTTCTTCTTTGTTTGTTGATATTTCAATTTTGGCAACTGTTTTCTCCAGCTCAGCATCGGCCATCTGGCAGGCCATGGTTCTTTTCCAGATCAGTTCATATAATCTTGCCCAATCCTGTTCAGGTACTGAGCTGTTGCTCATATAAGTGGGCCGGATAGCTTCGTGGGCTTCCTGTGCACTTTCGTTTTTGTTTTTGTACTTGCGGAACTGGTGATATGTTTCTCCAAACATGCTCTTCACCGTATTGGTAATATCGCCAAGGGCTGTATTACTTAAGTTCATACTGTCGGTACGCATATAAGTGATGTAACCGTTCTCGTACAGCTTTTGTGCAATGAGCATGGTACGGGAAACACCGTAGCCTAATTTCCTTGATGCTTCCTGTTGCAGGGTGGAAGTGGTGAAAGGCGGGGCAGGGCTTCGTTTGCCCGGTTTTACCTGTATATCGGTTACTTGATAACTGGCGCCGATACAGCTTTGCAAAAAAGCTGCTGCATCTTCCGCCGTGATTTGTTTTTTCCCTTCGGCAGCGAAAGTTACATTTTTATCCGAGGCATCTTTGGCGGTGAACAGCGCTTCAATTTTAAAAGTGCTGACGGGTGTAAAGGTATTGATCTCTCTTTCTCTTTCGGCAATCAATCGTACGGCCACACTCTGCACCCTGCCGGCGCTGAGGTTATTCCGCACACTTATCTTACGCCACAGCACAGGGCTTAGTTCAAAACCTACAATCCTGTCTAATATCCTCCTTGCCTGCTGGGCCATCACCAGGTTCATATCCACCCGGCGGGGATTTTCCACCGCCTCTTTAATGGCGGGTTTGGTGATCTCATGAAAAACGATCCGCTTGGTTTTTTTCGGGTCAAGGCCCAGCACTTCGCAGAGATGCCAGCTGATGGCCTCGCCTTCCCGGTCCTCATCCGTAGCCAGCCAAACTTCTTCCGATTTGTCAGCGAGGGCTTTCAGGTCTCTTACCACTTTTTCTTTTTCGGCCGGGACAATATAAGTGGGTTGAAAATTCTTGTCCACATTAATGCCCATATCTGCCTTGGCCAGGTCACGGATATGGCCAAAGCAACTCTTTACCTGGAAATCTTTTCCCAGGATCTTCTCTATCGTTTTTGCTTTCGCAGGGCTTTCAACTATAAGTAAATTTTTGGCCATATTTGGATACCATATTATATGCACATCCGCCTTCGCTTATAGCTCCGGCGGACGAAGAAACCGCTTTTCAGCGGCCGCAAGTTAGGACAAGGATAATAAATTTTTCGGGAAAACAATTTTTGTCATGTTTTCAACCCCTTCATTAATAATAATTTCCCAGGGTATTTTGCGCTGAAACTCAGCTAAAATTCCGATTTAAAGAAAAGGGAAACTCTTTCTGCCCACCGCCTGTATTCTTTATCTGAAGGGTGCAGCCCATCCGGCGCCAGGAGTGACGGGTCGGAAGCCGCCTCCCTCGTCCATGGAGTAATATCTATATAATGTATGTTGTATCGCAGAGCAATTTCTTTGTTCGCTGCATTGTACGCATCAATTTCGCTTGCTATCTGTGCCCGGTCCATGCCTTCTGCAAAAGGAGTAACGCCCCAGTCGGGGATGGACAGCACCACAACTCTTTTGACCCGGTTGCCAGCATACCGGATGGCTTTTTTTAGCAACTCTTCAAATTCGGTTTTATAGTTGTTAACTGAGCGGCCACGGTACTGGTTGTTTACCCCGATCAACAGGGAAACAAAATCATATTTTGCCAGCAGCTGGCTCGCATTGTTGGCGCTGATGATACCTGATTCCAGTTCATCGGTCGTCCAGCCGGTTCTTGCAATAATGCGGGTTTCAAAAGCGAAACTGTCCGTTTTCATCATGGCCGCCGCCTGGTTGGGGAAATTATCCTGCAGCGCCACCGATTCGCCAATGGTATAGGAATCCCCCAAAGCGAGGTACTGGTATTTTTTTGCAGCAGCCGGCATGGTATCCGAATAGATGAAAGGAAGTTCGTTCATGTCTTTTTTAGAGCAGGAACTGCTGCAAGTAAGGAAAAAAAGTATTGCCAGGATATTTTTCATCAAAACCCGTATTTACATGGCTAGGTACGAAACAACCGCCGGGCGGGATTTTTGCATATCTTTAATTTTGATGAAATCCTGATTTACGGGTTATGGACCGGAAAAAATTTATAAGCGCCGGTAGTATTTTGGCTGCTACCAGTGTATTGCCAACTAACTCAGTGCTGGCACAGCACTATGATGAAAATGGGCTGGATAAACTGACCGACAAGGATGGAAACTTTCAGCACCTGCCGCTACCCTATAATAAAAACTTCCTTGAACCTTATATGGATGAGGAAACGGTGTACCTCCATCATACATTTCATCATGGTGGCGCTGTGAAAGGAGCCAATAAGGATTTGCAGATGATTCGTAAAGCCTTGGATGAAAACAACCTTGACGCGGTGGATTACTGGACAAAAAAACTTTCTTATCATTTCTCGTCCCATGTGCTGCATACAATCTTCTGGACAAATCTTACCAACAAGAAAAACAATCCTTCAGGGCAGCTACTGAAACGGATTGAGCAGGATTTTGGCAGCTATGATAAGTTTAAATTGTATTTGTCGAAAACATCGAAGGATGTGGATGGTAATGGTTGGGGTATTCTGGGTTATCAGCCATACTCAGACAAACTGGGCATACTTCAGTGTGAGAATCATGAAAAACTTACACAATGGGGTGTTATTCCATTATTGGTTGTGGATGTATGGGAGCATGCTTACTATCTTAAATACAAAAACAAAAGGACTGACTTTGTTGATGCACTGCTTCAGTTAATTAACTGGGATAATGTTTCGTACAGGCTTAATGCGGCCTTACGGCTGAAGTAGCTCTATAAAAATTCAATGATCTGCTTGCTCACCTTGTTGTCCCGGTATATCCGGCGGTGACCAAGACCTTTTGTAATTACGAATTCCGCATTGGGATAGTTTTCAGCTTTTACTTTCAGCACATCGCTGAGGGGTGTTACGTCATCTTCCTCGTCATGAAACCATAGCACCTTTGCCCGGAGATGCTTCAAGGCCCTGCCGATGGAATACCAGGAAGGGCTGACCCCGCCCTTTTGGAGGATGATCTTATCAAATTCAGGCCGCAGGGCAGGGTCTAATTTCAGGAAACTGAAAAACGTATCAATAGCCGTTACGGTTTCTGTGGCCGGGGCAATCAATACCAGCCTGTAGTCATTTGTATGTTCTGTTTCTTCCAGTGCCAGGCTTACCGCCAGTCCCCCGAATGAATATGCCAGGTAAGACTGCACGGGGCCGAACCGTTTATTGATCTCTTGTATGGTTTTTTTATACAGCGGCGCTGTAATCTTCTTTCCGCCGCTTCGCCCATGTGCAGGGGCATCAAAAGCCAGCACTTCATAGCCTTTTTGAGTAAGTGGTTTGATGTAGCGGTCAAAATTGGTGACCGATGATTCAAAACCGTGGAGGATCAGCACTTTTCTTTCCGCCGGGTACCCGCCCGCCGGTCCGTGCCGGTACGGACGGGGATAACCTGATCTGACAGGTTTCCAGCGCCAGCCGGTAATAGTGATGCCCTCAACTTTGAATTGGGATTTTTCAGCCTGTTCAAAGATTTTTGATAGCTTTTTCAGCTTTCTTTGCTGCGGGGTGCAAAAAAGATCAAAGGCTTTTTCAGCCGCTTTCTTTTTGGAGATGGCCGCCCAGATCCTGAATTTGGTTTTGTAGTATCGCAGCGCAATCCGCTGCCCAAGTTTAAGGCCTGCCATGGGTTAAATTTCTTTACACTAATTTGCAAATCTATTCAATCACCCGCTAACCCACCGGCAGCATGGATATCGTCATCATCGGTTCAGGTAATGTGGCAGCAGCGCTTGGCAGAAAATTCAGGGCGGCCGGGCATCATATCGTTCAGCTATACAGCCGCAATACTTCGGCTGCATCCAAACTGGCCTACGAGTGGGATACGGAGTCCACCAACTACAAAAGCCTGATCAATAAGAATGCGGATGTTTATTTGGTTGCCGTGAATGATGATGCGATTCATGACGTAACGGCCGATTTGTACCTGCCGGGAAAAGTAGTTGCACACACGGCTGCTTCCGTACCAAAAGAAGCGCTGAAAAAAGTAACTGCGCATTACGGTGTTTTCTATCCTTTGCAAAGCCTTCGGAAAGAAATGCTGTCGCCCCCTGATATACCTGTATTTTTTGATGGCAGCGATGAAGTGACAAAACGAAACCTCGAAAGACTGGCCCGTTCCATTTCCACTGAGAATGTGACAGAAGCCGGTGATAATGCCCGTATGAAACTGCATGTGGCTGCTGTGTTGGTGAGCAATTTCACCAACCATCTTTACAAACTGGCGGAGGATTATTGCCGGAAAGAAGGGCTTGACTTCAAACAACTGCTGCCGCTGATCGAAGAAACGGCTTTGCGGCTTAAAACAACTTCTGCTGCGGCTGCACAAACAGGCCCGGCCATGCGTCACGACAAAGAAACCATTCAAAAGCATCTCAGCCTGCTTGATGCGCACCCGCAATTAAAGAATATGTATCTGCTGCTGACCGAAAGTATCCAGCAAAATAAATAAGCGTTATATCCTCCGCTCACCCCGGCCATGCTTGCCTGCAGTGACCCTGTCTGCCCGCCGCAGGTTTTGCGAAAGCAGCTGTATGGGCCTTGTACCTTCACTTCATTTTCCCGAACAAGTAAATCCATTCTTTGTTTTACCGTTACTTTTGTCTGCCCGCCAAAGTTCCGAAGATGTTAGGGACGAAGGCGGGCTGCTAATTTTAAAAGAACATACGAGATGTACAAGGTTAAATTCAATTTTGAACAGAAAGGAATAAACCCGGTCAGTTTTGAAAATGTGGAGCCAGGACAAAGCCTGCTGGAACTGGCGCTGAAAAATGATATTGAGCTGCACCACAACTGCGGCGGCGTTTGCGCCTGCACCACCTGTCACCTGTATGTGGAGAAAGGAATGGAGTATATTGATGAGATTTCAGACAAGGAAGAAGATTTTATTGACAGGGCCGTGAACCCGCGGCTAAATTCAAGACTGGGCTGCCAGTCTTTACTCAATAACGGAAGCGGTGAGATTGAAGTAACTTTACCCGACCAGACACAATTTTTAGGAGAATAAAACCCCCAACCCCTAAAGGGGAGTAATAGAAGTACTAAATTTGAAACTTACTATTTTTAATATAATTTTAAAAGTCCCTTTAGGGATTTAGGGTCTATGAACCAATTTGAACCCCCGATTCACTGGAACGATCATGAAGACATCGCCCTGAAACTCTATGAACGCTTCGGCGATGAATTCAATGAAGGAAAGATATACCGCATCCGCTTTACCGATCTACTGGAATGGATTTTGCAAATACCCGGCTTTACCGGCAAAAGAGAAGAATCAAACGAAGGCCACCTTGAAATGATACAAAGCGCCTGGGTATATGAGTGGAGGGATAACCAGAAATAAAATTTCAACAAACAAATCACAATTACCAAAACAAGAACAACGGACATCTTGGCTATGAGTAACGTACTTGAACTTTTTAAACCCATTACCACTTTCATTTTTGACATGGACGGTGTGCTTACCGACGGCACCGTGCTGGTGCTGCACGGGGGCCTGCAGGCAAGAAAGATGCACATCAAAGATGGCTTTGCTCTGCAGATGGCATTAAGGAAAGGGTTCAATGTGAAAATCATATCCGGCGGCAATTCACCCGAAGTAGCAGACCGGCTCGAAAAATTGGGAGTGAAAGATGTGAGTATGTCCGTGCCGGATAAAAAGAAATCCCTGTTGGACTACATGCAGACCAAAAGGCTGAAGAAAGAACAGGTACTGTGCATGGGCGATGATTTGCCCGACCTGCCTGTATTGGCTGTGGTAGGGTTGGCCTGCTGCCCTGCCGATGCAGCGGCTGAAGTAAAAGATGCAGTTCATTATATTTCACCTTTCAAAGGCGGTGAAGCATGTGTAAGGGATGTGATAGAAAAAGTGCTGAAACTGAATGACCACTGGAGCTACCAGGAGGAGGGATGAAGTCTGAAGTAAGAGGTCAGATGTCTGACCGGCGGGGTAAATCATAAATTCTGTTGCATTAACATATAACTTTTCATCAGTGTTCTTTCCGACTTTTGAAGTACTGACACAATTTAACCGGAAATTTGAAAAATGCCACAAAGACTCTAAATCGCTAAGGCAGCACTAAGACAACTTTGTGTCACATTGGGCCGCCGTGTCTTAGTAACGAAATTTCAAACCCGATCCTTCGGTAAACTCAGGACTATCGGTTGTGTCAATACCACTTCAGACCTCCAACTTCCTGCTTCTGTCGTATCTTCCCCAAAATTTTATCCATGAGATTGATAGCCGCCTTTTTCAAGCTGGTGCGACTGCCCAATCTCTTTTTCATAGCGCTGACACAGGTGCTTTTCCAGGTCTGTATTTATTACACACTTTACAGGGGGGCTGTTCCGCCCGGGGATCTTACCCGGTTTGTTTTGCTGGTCTTTGCTTCTTTGTTCATCGCCGCGGCAGGTTATATCATCAACGATTATTTTGATATTAATATTGATGAAGTGAACAAACCCAAACGGATGGTAGTGGACAAAGTAATTCACCGCCGCTGGGCCATTGCCTGGCATTTTATGCTGAGCGGGGCGGGAATTATCCTAACCGTGCTGGCGCTTCCTTTTTTACAGAAATGGTATTTGATACTGGCAAATATATTTTGTGTGACGCTGCTCTGGTTTTATTCCACCAATTTTAAAAAGAGTTTGCTGACCGGTAATATTGTTATTTCACTGCTCACCGCCTGGACCATACTCATCATCTTTTTCTCCAAAGTGGATCTTATAGATGCGTTTGACAGCACCCATCAGCGTTTTTTCCGGCTTACCGTATTATATGCCGGATTTGCATTCATCATCAGCCTTATCCGGGAAGCGATAAAAGACATGGAAGACATGCCCGGTGATGAAAAATACGGCTGCCGCACCATGCCCATTGTATGGGGGGTGAATGCCACCAAGGTCTATGTGGCAGTATGGCTGATTGTGCTGATTGCGGCACTCATCATCCTGCAGGTATATGTGATGCAGTTCAGGTGGTGGCTGGCAGTGGCTTACGCTGTGCCGGCAATTATATTCCCGCTGGTGGTTATTCTGATTAAACTGAAAAACAGCAACACAACCGGGCACTATCATAAATTAAGCATCCTTACCAAGCTGGTGATGTTCACCGGTATAGTTTCGATGGCATTTTTCTATCATTACTTATGGACAAAATAATCCTTGCTTCACAGTCTCCACGCAGAAAACAATTATTGGAATGGGCCGAAGTTCCTTTCGAAATAATGGTAAAAGAAACCGATGAGCATTTTCCGCCGGAGCTGCAGCCGGAGGAAGTGGCAGTTTATATCGCCCGCAACAAGGCCATCGCTGTGCAGCAAACAACCGATGGCAGAATTGTACTGGCTGCCGACACCATTGTGGTGCTTGGCGATAATATCATTGGCAAACCGGTGCACCGGGAAGATGCAGTGAGCATGCTGCTGGCGCTGTCAGGTTCGGTACATAAAGTAATAACCGGTGTGGTGATAAGGAAGGGAGAAAAAGAAATTGCATTTGCCGATACCTCCGAAGTGGAGTTTCATGACTTAACCCCGGAGCAGATTGAATTTTATGTGGACAAATACAGACCCTACGACAAGGCCGGCGCATATGCCATACAGGAATGGATCGGCGTGGTGGGTATCAAATCAGTGAAGGGTGATTTTTATAATGTGATGGGGCTGCCGGTGAGTCGTGTTATACGAGAGTTAACAAAGATGGCTGGGTAATTGGTTTATTGGTTAATTAGTAAAAAGGCTTTAAAACCAGTCAGACTTTTGTTAATTTGGTAACCCCTAATTACCAAATTAACCGATTAACTAATTAACTAACTCCCACAATGACCGAACGACTCCTGCATTTCATCTGGCAGTTTCAATACTTCAACCAGAATGAGCTGACGACTACAACGGGTGAAGCGGTGCAGGTCTGGTTTGGCGGTCATTACAACAACAACCAGGGTCCCGACTTCTCCGATGCAAAAATCAGAATTGGTAATACCACCTGGGCAGGTACGGTGGAATTGCATGTACAGTCATCAGACTGGAGAAAACATAAGCATCATGGCGATAAGAACTATGATAATGTAATACTGCATGTGGTGTGGGAAGAAGATACTGAGCCCGGCGAAGTGTCAATGAGCAATTTCCCTTTACTTGAACTCAAAGGAAGGGTTTCCAAAATTTTGTTGCAGCGTTACGAAGAGCTGATGAGGGCTTCTTCATTCATTCCCTGCCAAAAAATGGTGAATACGGTAAAGGAGATTACCTGGCGGAGCTGGAAAGACAGGCTGCTTGCTGAACGCCTGATGAGGAAGTCGGCAACGGTGGAAAGCTATCTTACAGAAAATAATTATCACTGGGAACAAAGCTTCTGGTGGCTGCTGGCCAGGAACTTTGGTGCCAAAGTAAATGCAGCGGCTTTTGAGGAATTGGCCCGTTCCATAACGGTGAATATGCTGGCCAAACATAAATCACAGATCCACCAGTTGGAAGCATTGCTGCTGGGACAAGCCGGTTTGCTTGATGATAAATTCACAGATGACTATCCCAAACTGCTGCAACGGGAATATAAGTTTCTGAAAGAAAAATATAAACTCAAGCCTATCCATCAGCCCGTACATTTTTTGCGGATGCGGCCGGGAAACTTTCCAACCATCCGGCTGGCGCAACTGGCGGCGCTGATACAAAACTCCGCCCACCTCTTTTCAAAGATGAAGGAAACGGCATTGATGAAGGATGTGAAGTCTCTGTTTGATGTAACCGCCAATGATTACTGGCACTATCATTACCAGTTTGGTGAAGCTTCGGCATTTAAAAGGAAGAATCTGGGCAATGCCATGATTGATAATATCATCATCAATACCATTGCCCCGGTGCTGTTTGCCTATGGCAGTTATCACCACGAAGAAAAGTATAAAGACAAGGCCCTGAGATGGCTGGAGAAAACCGCCGCCGAGAGTAACAGCATTACCAAAGGATTTGAGTTGTCAGGCATAGAAAACAAAAATGCCTTCGACAGCCAGGCGCTGATTGAGTTAAAGAATGAATATTGCAGTAAGAAAAGATGTCTGGACTGCGGGGTGGGGAATGCGTTACTGAAAGGCGGGTAGTGTTTCTTTCGGGGTCTTGTTACTCCGAAGTACGAGGAGTCTCAAAGACTTCGGCCTTTTAGCAGGTTGGTGGTTTTAAGTTGCATCGAACCCCAGCCTTAAAGCTGGGGTTAAAACACTGTTTCCGAAACAGGGCTTCAGCCCTGACTACCCCACAGCCCCCAATCCACCTTCACTTCAATATCCGGATGGATACTGAGTTGCACGGGGCAGGTATTGCCGGTATTCCGCATGATGACTTTTGTTTTTTCATCAATATCTTTTAGTGCGTCGGGTATATGAAAAGTCAGTTCAATACCACCCACCCGGCGGGGGTCGGACTTCATTTTTTTCAGCACTTCGATCTTTACCCCATCAAGGTCAAAACCCATACTGCGGGCCTTGATGCCCATCACCGTGATCATACAGGTAGCTAAACTGGTGGCCATTAAATCCGTGGGGGAGAAGTGTTCACCCCTGCCATGGTTATCCGTGGGAGCATCTGTTTCAAAGAAGGAGCCGCTTTTCAGGTGGGTGCAGGTGGTTCTTAACGCCCCGTTATACACTACAGTGGAAGTCATTATCAATATTTTGCCCTAAATTTACGTTTAGTACTCATTAAAAGCATTTGTGTGAAGAAACTACCTGTTACACTGCTGTTATTGTCTGCCGTTTTAGTTGCATCCGCCCAGGATTCCACCGGCAAAAAAAAATCACCCAGGGAAAACAAAAAAGAAGAACGCCGCCAGAAAATAAACGAACTGATGAAGCAGGCGGAGGAAGGGGTACTGATATACCGCAAACAAAACCTGTTTGGCCTGCAGTTCCGCACCAATGGCTATGGCGCTTTTTATGAACTGGGCCGGATGAAGACCAACCGCAAAACCAATATCTACCGGGTTGATTTCACCGAGATAAAACACCAGAAAGAAGACAAGCAACCCAATGCCGGGTTTATCTTTGGTAATCCTTTCATCTATGCCAAAGTCAATTATTTCTACCAGCTTACCTTTGGATTTGGCCAGCAGTATATTCTCGGACAAAAGGGTAACAAGAACGGCGTGGCCGTTTCAGCCGTGTACAATGGAGGCCTTGCCATTGGCCTGCTGCGTCCTTATTATATTGAAGTGGACGACCCCAATGCCCCGGAAATCCGCACCATCAAATACAGCCCTGCCGACAGCGCCCTGTTCCTGAGCCAGCAGATCATCGGGGGCGCTGGTTTTGGCAAGGGCTGGAATGAAATAAAAATTAAACCGGGTGGATTTGCAAAAGCCGCTTTGCGGTTTGATTACGGCCGCTTCAACGAAGTGGTGTCGGGCATTGAAGTGGGTGTGAGCGCCGAGTTCTATGCAGACAAAATTCCGATCATGGCGACGCTGAAAGAAAGGCAATTTTTCTTTCAGGGTTATATTTCGATACTGTTTGGGCGGCGAAAGTAATGCAGTAAATTTGCCGGATGAATGAACTTCCCGTTGTTGCTGCGGCAGTTGATAATACAAGGATTAAAAAGCCCGACTGGCTCCGGGTAAAGCTGCCCATCGGGGAAGAGTACAGGCATGTACGCAGCCTGGTTGACAATTACAAACTCCATACGATCTGCGAAAGCGGCAACTGCCCCAATATGGGTGAATGCTGGGGGGCGGGTACTGCCACTTTTATGATTCTTGGAAACACCTGCACCCGCAGTTGCGGTTTTTGTGCAGTGGCAACAGGAAGACCTGAACCGCTGGATTGGGATGAGCCGCAACGGGTGGCCGAAGCCATCCACCTGATGAAAGTGAAACATGCCGTTATCACATCCGTGGACAGGGATGAAATAAAGGACGGGGGCTCCATTATATGGAACAATACTATCAAAGCAGTAAAAGCCCTGAACCCGGAAACCACACTGGAAACACTGATACCGGATTTTAAAGGCGAGAAGGAAAATATCCAGCGCATTATTGATGCAGCCCCGGAAGTAGTGAGTCATAATATTGAAACAGTGGAAAGGCTGACAAGACAGGTGCGCATACAGGCCAAGTACTGGCGCAGCATGGAGGTGATACGCATCCTGAAAATAGGGGGCATGCGTACCAAAAGCGGCATCATGCTCGGGCTGGGTGAAACCAGAGAGGAAGTGGTGCAGACCATGGCCGACCTGCGGGACAATGGCTGTGATGTAATCACCATCGGCCAATACCTGCAGCCTACTAAAAAACATTTACCCGTTCATCATTTTGTGCATCCTGATGAGTTTGCTGAGTACCGGGAGATCGGTTACAATCTCGGTTTGGATTATGTGGAAAGCGGCCCGCTGGTTCGTTCATCCTATCACAGCGAACGGCATGTGTTTGCGGGACTCGGCAGGAGAGAATGGGAGTCGGGAGTCAGGGGTTCGGTATCTGCAGCCAGGAGTCATTAATAATGCGAAGGTTTCTCTTAATACAAATCGGCCTTTTATTTATTTATATTACTGCTTCGGCACAATTGAAATGGCAGAACGTGGACTCGCAGTTTCAGCCGCTGCCTGCATCTGTTCATGTGTATCGTACAACTGATTCCCTGGGTGGTAAGCCCAATATAGCTTACTATGTAGAAGCGGACCTGAAGGATAAGAAACTTGATTTTACTGCTGATACTTCTTACAAGCGCCGGTTAACCCCTTTAAAGTATTATGAAAGGAATGATAAACCCTTAGTGGTAGTCAACACAACATTCTTTTCGTTTGCAACTAATCAAAACCTGAATGTGGTGATAAAGAACGGGAAACTGGTGGGTTATAATATTCATACCATCAACGGCAGGGGGAAGGATACATTCACCTATCGTCATCCGTTTGGTAGTGCCATTGGTATTTCGAAGAAAAGAGAGGCGGATGTTGCATGGTTATTTACAGATTCATCTTTCCGGATCCCTTATGCCAGCCAGCGACCAGTAAGACTTTTTACCGATTCATTTCAAACGGTCATTCCTATGAATGCCTTGAAAATGAAACGATCAAATAAACTGCACCCCAGGAAGAAAAGAGACTATGACAGGGGTTTTCAAAAAAGGAGGTTTGAAACTGCTGTGGGCGGAGGTCCGGTTCTTTTGCAAAATGGACAAATAAAAATCACCAACAACGAAGAATTGAAATTTGCAGGCAAAGCCATTGATGACAAACATCCCCGTACGGCGATGGGCTATACAAAAGATAATAAGCTCATCATCCTAGTCATTGAAGGCCGGAACCCGGGTATAGCAGAGGGTGCTACACTTACTCAGGAGGCTCAAATTTTTAACGACCTCGGATGTTGGGAGGCACTCAATCTTGATGGCGGAGGAAGCAGTTGTTTACTGGTAAACGGAAGGGAAACCATTAAGGTGTCGGATGTTGCCGGACAAAGACCCGTTCCTGCCGTGTTCATAATTCGTAAAAAATAACCGGATGTGAAAAATTCAGTCATTTTCAGACCGAACATGGAGAGCTTTGGCATGGTTTTGCCAACGATTTCAGAACAAAAATGAAGACCATAAGAAAGATTTTCTTTTCTGCTGCAGTTGTTTCCGCAATTATCCCCATCGTATTAATAGCCTGTCAAATGAGGCCGGTAAGAATGATACCTGGAGCACCACCCAGAAACTCAGGCGGACCGATGCTCCTATTGATGCGGATTCTGTAAATGTGGATATCCGGCAGGTGAGCGTGAATTTCCGGCATGATTCCACAGGCCGGGTTGATTTAAATACAGATGCCGGTATCTATGATTTGCTGGGTTTATAAAATGGTGAGGATACCCTGCTCGCTGTCGGTACCATCCCTTCCAATTCCGTTCAGGAAATTCGCCTGGTTCCGGGCACGGCAAATACCATTGTTGAAATCGGGGTGTCTTACCCGCTTACAACACCCAGCGGCTCACAATCTGTTCTGAAACTGAAAATAAAAAAACAACTCATTGGCCCGCTGGATTCATTGCTGATAAATTTTGACGCAGCGTTGTCCATTCACCAGACCGGTCAGGGAAACTACATGCTTAAACCTGTTCTTAAGATAAAATAATATTCAATTTCTGTGACTGAACATGCACTGTCCCGTTTTATGCCGGACAGTTTTTTTTGCTCTAATAAAAAAGCAACCATGGATTTCATGATTGCTTCAACAATTATATAACGACTAAAGACTACCGACTTTACTTAAAGTCCCGCCATCAGTTTTTTATGCTTCAGCCCTGCAAGTGAGGGGTCCATCTCAATGGCCTTATCACAAAGACGGGTGCCCTTTTCCATATTTTCCCTACCGCCTTTTTTCTGATAGCACATGCCAATCATATACAGCGCAGGCGCATGATCTTTATCATATTCCAGCATCCTGTCCCAGTATACCATGGCCTGGTCAAACTTACCTTTGGAATAATAGGCTTCAGCCACCATGCCGAGTATGTTCAGGTCGCTGGGTTTTCTTTTCAGTATCTCGTTCAGCATTTCCACGCCTTTGTCTAATTCACCAATATTCAAGTAAGCAATGGAAAGATTTTCCATATAGTCATTGTCTTTCCTCAGCCCTTTCTCGCCGGCCTCCAGCATATACTTCAGTGCATCTTTATCATTGTACATGGCATAGCAGATAAGGCTCAGTTCATATATCCAGTAAGCTTCCGTTGGCTTCAGTGCAATCGCCTTTTTGAAATAAGGAACAGCCACTTTATAATTCATCATATCCGAATAGCAATGGGCTATCAGGTAGGGGATCTCAGCATTGGCCGGGTCTTCTTTTTCGGCGCCACTCAGGTATTTGATGGCATCTCCATAATTGTCCATGTCGTAATGCACCCGGCCCACATAGTACAGTACTTTTTCAGAAGGGTCGGCTGCTTTCAGCTTATCGGCATACAGCAACACATCTTCGCCCTGTTTTAACTGGAATGAAAGCGTCATCAGCTGTTTGTAAATGGCGGCGTTTTCTTCGCCCAGCGTCACTAATTTTTTATACATCTCCAGCGCCTTGTGGTATTTGCGCAGGTCATGGTAGGCCGAAGCAAGTTCAATAGTGATAGGCCTGCTGTTTTCATCATACTTAGCAGCTTTCTCAAAATTTTTGAGTGATTCCAAACGGCGACCGTTTTGTTTTTCCAGTAAACCTTTTTGCAGAAAATAATCAGCGCTGTCAGTGCCCGGGTTGGCGGTAATGGATGCTGATAGAGTAAGCGATTCGGTTTGCGACAAGGCGGGCAGTATTGCCAGCGTCATGCAAACAAGAAGGATGTTACGACTCATAGGGCTTTTTTTTGGATTGGATTTAAATAGGCTTCTCATGCAAGGTATATTTTGCAGTTGAGTAATCAAAGCTTAACCATTTACTAATCAGCGAATATCGTTCCAAAATAGTATTATTTCAGAATGATTGCGGACAGGGCTGGTAAATTTACGGTCAATTTGTACATTTTTTGATTCTTATCAACCCCCGCCTGGCCGGAGTCGGGCTGGAGTTCACAACGGATATCCGGGTTATACACATCGCCAGTGCCCCAGTAGTTTTTACTGTCGCTGTTAAATACTTCTTTACTATAATGCTTTCCACTTACCCAGATCTCCCAGTCATTCCGCACCACGGGGGTCAGGTTCAGGATGATCAGCAGGTCATCGGTCTTCTTCTGTCCTTTTCGTTTATATACAACTACAGACTCTGCTCTTCGGTTCAGGTGCACCCATTCAAAACCATCCACGTTGAACTGATTTTGGTATAAAGCCGGTTCACATTTCAACAAGCTGTTTAACCCGGTGATACATTCTTTAAGTAACCGGTGACAATCGAATTGTAACAACTCCCACTGCAGTTCGGATTTGTAATTCCATTCATGGGTCTGGCCAAACTCATTGCCCATGAACAGGAGTTTGGCCCCGGGGTGTGTCCACATATAAGTGTACATCAGCCGCAGGTTGGCAAATTTCTGCCATTCATCTCCCGGCATTTTATACAGCATGGGGCTTTTGCCATGCACCACTTCATCATGGCTGAAAGGCAGCATGAAGTTTTCATCATAGTAATACATCATGCTGAATGAAAATTTATCCTGGTGAAACTGGCGCATCAGCGGATCGAGTTTAAAATAATCCAGTGTATCATGCATCCAGCCCATCATCCATTTCATGCCAAAGCCCAGTCCGTCCTGCCAGGTGGGTTTTGAAACACCCGGCCAGTCGGTGGCTTCTTCAGCAATGGTCTGCACATCCGGAAAATCCCGGAAGATGGTTTCATTCAGGTCTTTGATGAAAGCGATGGCTTCCAAATTACCATCGCCGCCAAATTCATTGGGTTCCCACTGTCCATGTTCTCTCGAATAATTCAGCTTGAGCATGGATGAAACGGCATCCACCCGGATACCATCTATATGGAACAAGTCAAACCAGTACCTGGCATTGCTGATCAAAAATGATTTTACTTCTCCTCTTTTATAATTAAAGATGTAGCTGTTCCAGTCCGGATGAAACCCTTTCCGCATATCTGCATACTCGTAGGTATGTGTGCCGTCAAACATGAAAAGCCCGTGGGCATCATAGGGAAAATGGGAGGGCACCCAGTCCAGGATAACGCCAATGCCTTCCCGGTGAAAGGCATCTATCAATTTCATCAGCCCCTGCGGGTCGCCAAAACGGGAGGTGGCAGCAAAGAATCCGGTGCATTGGTAACCCCAGCTTCCGTCAAAAGGGTGTTCCATTACCGGCATCAGCTCCACATGGGTAAAGCCCAGTTCTTTTACATAAGGAACTAACCGCTCTGTCAGCTGATCATACGTATTGTAGGATTCCTCATCATGTTTATCGGGCCGCTGCCAGCTGGCCAAATGAACTTCATACACACTCCAGGGGGCATCCAGTGCATTTTTCTTTTTTCGTTTCTTCATCCACAGATCATCCTTCCATTCGTAATACATATCCCAGGTGATGCTGGCCGTTTGAGGTCTCTTTTCCCAGAAATTGGCAAAGGGGTCGCCTTTGTCCAATTCCCTTTTTGCATAGCCTGTAATATGATATTTGTATGCCTCACCCAATCTAAAACCGGGGATGAAACCTTCCCAGATGCCGCTTTTATCCCAGCGGGGGTTCAGTTGGTATTCATGATTCTTCCAGTCGTTGAAATTCCCTTTTACCGAAACTGATGTGGCATTGGGCGCCCACACGCAGAAATACATACCCCATGTGCCGTTAACCTGGACAGAATGTGATCCGAATTTTTTATAGAGCTGGTAATGGGTGCCGTTCTGGTAATTGGCCACATCTTCATCTGTAAGGAGCGAGTAATTCCAAACAGGTTTAGATGTATCAATAAAATTTTCTTCTTCGTATTTCTTGTGGCTGCCAGGGATCGGCAGCACAGGGTCCTTTTTTGCAGCAGCATCTGCTGGTTTCTTTACTTTCGCCATTATTGCAGATTAACACACCTTTTTTTGAAACAAAATCTTCTATCGCACCAACTCCAGTACAAAACTTTCTTTTGGCTCTATTTCCAAATCACTGAGTGATTTTGTTTTCCCTGAAACTACATTCCTGGCCCGTGAAAAACCATTTACCCGCTCACGGTACCGGCTCCAGTCCGGTTTCACTGTTTTATCGCCTGTATTACTGATGACCATTACGGTTTGGTTATTGTCGTACCGGAAATAGACATACAAACCGTCTTTGGGAATGTACTGCATGGCTTTGCCTTTGGTCAGTGCCGGTGATGTTTTTCTGAAATTAGCCAGGGCGCTTACATACGCAAATGCTTCATCCTGTTTGTCGCTTCTGCCCTCTTTGATAAAGCGGTTATCTTTTGCTTTATCCTCTGCCCAGCCGCCGGGAAAATCTTCCCGTACCGTAGCATCGGTGTTCTCTTTTTTATTTTTCATCAGCACTTCGGTGCCATAATAGATCTGCGGGATGCCCCGGAGTGTGAGCAGCCAGTTAAAGCCCATTCTCATTTTTTTCCAGTCTTCGTCCACTACGGAAAATACCCTGTCCATATCATGATTGTCCAGAAAGATGCAGTTGTTCATAGGTTCCTTGTACAGCACATCGTTCGAAAGTGTTGTATATATCTTGTTCACCCCGTTCAGCCACCCAAAAGGTTCGTTCATGCCGGCCAGCATGGCAAAGCACATCTGGAAGTCCAGCATCCCTCTGGCATTGTGCTTAAATGGCGCTGCAATATTATTACGGGTGAAGTAGGCATTGGCCACGGTGCTGTTTACCCATGATTCGCCAAAAATTGTTAGGGCAGGAAACTCATTTTCCAGGGCCGTATTGCAGTTATTCATAAACTGCTCATCACAATATTTATATGTATCCACCCGCCAGCCGTCAATACCATACTCTTCAGTGGTCCAGATTGCATGTTGTATTAGAAAATTAGCCACATATGGATTTCGCTGATTTAGGTCCGGCAGGTGGGGTACAAACCAGCCGTCCAGCATGTTTTCCCTGTCTTTTTCAGAAGCATAAGGGTCATAAAAAACTTCTTCGCGGTGGTTGGGCGCTTTATCACCCTGAGAGGTGTTGAACCAGTCCTTCATCGGTTTGTCCAATACAAACCAGTGATGATTGCCCACATGGTTATACACCGCATCCTGTATCACTTTCATTCCGTTTCGGTGCAGTTCGTTACAAAATGCTTTATACCCTTCATTACCGCCAAAGCGTTTGTCCACCTCATAATGATTGGTAAACCAGTAGCCGTGATAACCGGCCACCTTATTGCCCCACTCCTGCATGCGGGGCATGTCGTTTTCAATTACGGGAGTAAGCCAGAGAGTGGTTACGCCAATCTGATTAAAATAATCAAGATGATTGAGAATACCTTTAAAGTCGCCGCCGTGGCGGGAGAATTTATCTTTCCGGTCGCAGAGCCTGTCCCGGTAATCATCAATAATATCATTGGAGGGGTCTCCGTTGGCAAAGCGGTCGGGCATCATCAGGTAAATAAAATCCCGGGCGGTAACGCCCTGCACCCTCGTTTTGCCGTTTTCCCGGCTGCGGGATTTCAGTTCGTATTCAAAAATTTTATAAGAAACAGCTTCTGGGGATAGAAGGTTATCAATCCTGAATTTTAATTTGCCGGGTTTTGCGGAAGCGCTGATAGTGAGGTTGAGGAAAAGATAGTTAGGGCTCTCTGCTTTTGTTTGTTTCACCAGTTTTACACCCGGATAAGGCAGCATGGAGATTTTTTCGTTCGCCACCCTGTCCCTATGTATCATCAGTTGCAGATTCGGGTTCTTCATGCCTGCCCACCAGTGGGTGGGGTAAATGCCGTGCATGTCAATGGCGGAGGCATTGAAGGAAAAACAAAGCAGGGCAAAAAGAGAATATTTTTTCATGGCGTTTGTTTATCTCTTATACGTAAGGTTAAAAATGCTGCCACAATCATGGAACAGCCTCCGAGTACAATAGTCAGAACAGCGTTGCCGTCGAAAATATGTTTTGTAAATACACCTAATAGTGTTGCGGCCAGTATTTGAGGTATTACTATGAAAAAATTAAAAATACCCATATACACCCCCATCTTTTTGGCAGGCAGGGTTCTGGTAAGCATAGAATAAGGCATTGCCAGAATGCTGCACCAGGCAAGTCCTATACCGGCCATACTGACAATAAGAAAATCTTTGTTTTTGAATAAATAAAACGAAATAAGCCCAAGCCCTCCAGCTATCAATGCAATCATGTGGGTAACCGGACGGGATGTTCTTTTGGCTAATACGGGCAGAAGGAAAGCAAACAGCGCTGCAAACCCGTTGTACCAACCGAATAATACGCCGACCCAGTTTCCCATATCGTTATACGCTTTGGATGTGGTATCCGTAGTGCCGGCAATATGCTGAGCAAGAGCAGGAGTAGAATAAATCCACATGGCGAATAATGCAAACCAGGAAAAAAATTGTACCACCGCCAGCCTTTTCATTGTTGAGGGGAGAAAATTCAAATCATCCATTACTTCTACAAAGCCATTAGTCTTTTTCCTGTTAGCCATGGCCCCGGCAATTAGCTGGCAAATGCCGAATACGGCAATACCGCCAGTAAGCACATACAGTTCTTTTTCCAGTTTATTTTCAGAGGAAGAATTATAAAAATACAATCCTGCACTAAGGAATGCTCCGATAATGGCCCATATTAAACCTTTTTTTGTGAATGAGTTAGCTGATGTTTTAATATGGGCTTCGTTGCCGTACTCATCAATTTCACCGAAAGATTTTAATTGCTCAGGTGAATATTCTTTGGTGGTAAAGACCGTATAAGAAATGGCAGCGATGTAAACAACAGCCCCTGCTATAAAAGATACTTTTATAGAATCAGGGATAACACCCGCTGCAGCCTCATTCGCAACACCCAGTTCCGTCAGTAAGTATGGGAGAACAGAGGAAATAACAGCGCCGAGACCGATAAAGAAACTTTGCATGGCAAACCCTGTGGTTCGCTGTGAATCAGGTAGCATATCCCCGACAAATGCCCGGAAAGGCTCCATTGACACATTAATAGATGCATCCAGCAACCAAAGCATGATAGCCGCCATCCATATTTCTGTTACATTAGGGAAAACAAATAAAGCAAGCGAAGCGAAGATTGCGCCAATCATAAAGAAGGGCCGTCTTCTACCCCACCTTTTAAGCCATGTTTTATCACTCCAATGACCAATAATAGGCTGAACTATAAGACCCGTGAGAGGCGCCGCAATCCAGAGAATTGGAATATCGTCAATCTTTGCCCCAAGGGTTTGAAAAATCCTGCTCACATTTGCATTCTGTAGCCCAAACGCAAATTGAATTCCAAAGAACCCCACACTCATATTGACGATCTGTGCAAGACTGAGTTTTGGCTTAAGGCCGGTATAAGCAGTTGACATAAGCAATCATTATAAGTGATAAGGGAAGATAAGCAGTTTATACAAACCAACGGTGTATGCTGGGTATAAAAAGCCATTCACCGGGGATGAGTGGCCGGAATCCTTTGCAGTTTGAAACTATATTACAAAACCGTTGGGGATGATAGCGCCTTTTTTCACAACGACAATACCGTCTTTTATAGTGTAAAGTGCATGGTCGGCATTCTCCAGGTGGCTGCCCCCATTGATGCGGACATCATTGCCCACCCGGACATTCTTGTCGAGGATGGCATTCTTGATATAACACCTATCGCCAATACCCAGTATGGGAAATCCACCTGCATTGGCCTGGGCAATTTCGGGAAGTGTTTCATAATAATCACTTCCCATGATATAAGTGCTTACCAGTGTGCTGCCATGACCGATACGGGAGCGGATGCCGATAACAGAATGTTCGATGCGGGATGCGTTGATGATGGAGCCTTCGGCCACTAATGTTTTTTCTAATGTGGTGCCGCTGATCTTGGCCGGTGGCAACATCCGTGGGCGGGTGTAAATGGCATTATCGTTATCAAAAAGATTGAAGTCGGGCAGTTCCTGGGTAAGACCGAGGTTGGCTTCAAAGAAAGAATAGATATTCCCGATATCCGTCCAGTAGCCTTCATACTGGTAGCTGGCCACCTTATATTTCTGTATTGACTGAGGAATAATTTCTTTTCCGAAGTCAGTGGCGTTGGCGTATTCTGTCTGCAGCAGATCAAACAACAGTTTCCGGTTAAAAATATATATACCCATGGAGGCGAGGTAAAATCTTCCCTGCGTTTTCATCAAATCGCTGGTCTCACTGGTCCATTCAGGCAGCAATTCTTTTTTGGGCTTCTCGATAAAGGAAGTAATCAAACCTCCGGATGATTTGAGGATACCAAACTCCGGCGCTTCTCTTTGTCCTACCGGTATAGTGGCGATGGAAATATCTGCACCTGACTTTTTATGATTGTCCAGCATCTCGGCAAAATTCATCTGGTAGAGCTGGTCGCCGGAGAGTATGAGTACATAATCGCTTTCAAAAGGCTCCACATGCCGCAGACCCTGCCGTACTGCATCGGCAGTTCCCTGGTACCAGGTAGGGTTATCCGGTGTTTGCTCCGCGGCAAGAATATCAACAAAAGCTTTACTGAAGGGGCTGAAATGATAAGTGTTCTTGATATGCCTGTTCAGTGAAGCGGAGTTGAACTGTGTCAGCACAAACATTCTTCCCACTCCGTTGTTCAGGCAATTGGAGATAGGGATATCCACCAGGCGGTATTTGCCTGCAATGGGAACAGCAGGTTTGGAACGGCTGGCAGTAAGCGGATACAACCTGGAACCTGCGCCTCCGCCGAGTATGACAGAGACTATCTCTTTGGAATTGGTGATCACCTGTTTCGCCATAGTATAGTTTAAAAATTATTTCAGTGATTTATACAAATCAATATACTGCTGTGCCGAACTGTCCCATGAGTGATCAATCGTCATCATATGTTCCCGCATCCAGCTATAAAGGTCAGGTTTATTATGGTAAAGGTCAATAGCCCGGCCTACTGAATAAGTAATATCCCACACAGCCGCCTTGTCGAAGCGGATACCAAAGCCCTGCCAGTCGCCCATGTCCGTTACCGTATCCCTCAATCCACCTACATTCCGCACCATCGGCACGGTGCCATAGCGGAGGGCATACATCTGGTTCAGCCCGCAGGGTTCCACCCGGCTGGGCATCAGCAAAAAGTCTGAACCCGCATACATCAGGTGGCTGAGTGGTTCACTGTAGCCGATATAAGAATTGTAATAACCAGTGAACTGGTGCTTCATCTGGTCAAGCCGGTCTTCGAGGTTCGGATCGCCGGAACCCAGCACTAAAAAATTCACTCTGCCATGATGCTGGTAAATGGCCTGGCTGATAGCTTCGGGCAGCAAGTCGGCCGATTTTTCTCCCACTAACCTGCCGATAAAAGAAACCAGTGGTTTTTCCGGATCTAACCCAAATTTAGCTGCCAGCTCTTTTTTATTTTTTAGCTTACCCTTTTCTACCAGCTCTTTGCCGTAATTTTTTATGATTAGGCTGTCTGTTTGCGGATCCCACACATGGGTGTCTATTCCGTTCAGGATGCCATGACTTTTTCCCTGTTCATACTGAAAAAGATTTTCCAGTCCGTTGGCAGATCCTTTGAGTTCATCAAGATAGCTATGGCTTACCGTGGTTACTTTCCAGGCACATTTTACAGCAGAGGCCATGGGGTTGATAGTATTGTCCCAGTCCAGCATACCCCATTTCCATGAATCAAATGAAGGGAGATAAAAATACTTGTCCCAGCCAATCCATCCCTGGTATTGCGCATTGTGCACGGTAAACACGGTGGGGATGCCCGCCAGTTTTTGCCTGAACTCCAGGCAGTACTTCACCATAAAAGGAATAAGCCCGGTATGATGATCATGACAGTGAATCACATCCGGTGTGTGAGTCCATTTATTAAGCCAGTCGCAAACAGCCACCTGGAAGGCGGTGAATCTTTCGGTGTCGTCATCATAGCCATAAATTTTTTCCCGGTCGAGCAGCCCGTTAATGTCAACGAGGTACAGGTCAAAGCCAAGCTTGTTGGTTTTTTCTTTGATGATACTGTAATGAAAATAATGCGGGCCGATATGCTGGCTGCCTTCATGCACCAGTTCCCATTGGTTCTCGTACAGAAATTTGGTGCGGTACATCGGCATCACCACTTTGGCCACATGGCCCAATTCTGCCTGGTATTTGGGCAGGGCGCCCACCACATCGCCGAGGCCGCCGGCTTTGGCCACCGGGTAACATTCGGTTGCTATGTGAACTATTTCCATTTTCGGTTATTAATTACAATCACCCTCAAATTAATCAGGATTTCCCATACATAAGGAGTTGGAATTTAAAATTTTTCGCTATCATTTTTCTGATTACTTTCCGTCATTCAAACAAATCATCCGTTTCATGAACCAGCAATCCAAACAGCCAACTAATTACGGGGCGTTGAGCACCCTTGTAACCGTATTCTTTTTCTGGGGTTTTATTGCAGCCGGCAACAGTGTGTTCATTCCTTTTTGCAAGAACTATTTTCACCTCGACCAGTTTCAGAGCCAGTTGATTGATTTTGCTTTTTACCTGGCTTATTATATCGGGGCATTGGGCCTGTTCTGGTATGGGGCATTTGGCGGTAAAGACCTCGTTGGCAAATGGGGCTATAAAAAAAGTATCATCTACGGTCTTCTCTTTTCAGCAATAGGCGCTGCATCCATGATACTGGCCGTTAATGCGAATCTGTTTGCCGGCATGCTTGCGGGTCTTTTTATTGTTGCATTGGGTTTTTCATTACAGCAAACCGCTGCCCAGCCATTCGCCATATCGCTGGGCGATCCTTCTACCGGCAACAGCCGGGTGAACCTTGGGGGCGGCGTCAATTCCTTTGGCACCACCATCGGGCCATTGGTTGTTGCATTGGCCTTATTTGGTACTGCTGCTGCCATTACTGATGATAAGATAAAAGCACTCAGCCTGAGCAAAGTGATCATCTTATATGCCTGTGTGGGTGTACTTTTTATCGGGGCAGCCGCTTTATTCGGTTTTTCCCGGAAAGTACCTGCGGGCATCAATGAGGAAAAAACTGAAAAAGCCAGCAAGGCGTTGAGTTCATTGCTTATCATAACCGGTTTGCTGATATTGATGTTTGCACCGGTGTTCAGCAGCTATAACAGCAAAGAAGCCAAAGCCATTGAAATATTCAACACACAAATAGCAGGTTTCAATAAGCAAGTGGATTCACTGAAAGCAATTTCATCCCCTTCTACGGAAATTCAAGCAATTATCAATTCCAGCACTAACCGGGTTGAATCGCTAATCAAAGAAAAAGATGCCCTCAAGCATCCTCTTGAAAAGAAGAGGATGTACTGGCTGATGGGAGCATTGGGTGTTATCGTATTCGGCCTGTTATTTTCCAACTCGAAGGCCACTAAAAAACCTGACGGATGGGGCGCTATGAAATACCCGCAATTAGTATTGGGCATGCTGGCCATATTTGTGTATGTGGGTGTGGAAGTGGCCATTGGAAGTAACCTGGGAGAATTATTAAAACAAAAAGAATTCGGCGGCTACCAGGCATCGCAGGTGGCGCCATTCATTTCCATGTTCTGGGGAAGCCTGATGATTGGACGATGGGCCGGGGCTATCACTGCTTTCAACTTCTCGAACACAACAAAACAACTTCTTACATTCCTGGTACCATTAGTTGCGTTTGGGATTGTTCTGGGTGTCAATACCATTGCCCAGTATGATGTGAAACCACTTCTTTGGTATGTGGTGTGTGTGCTTATCCAGATCGCCGTTTTCTATCTCAGCAAAAACAAACCGGCAAGAACGCTGCTGCTTTTCAGCCTGATGGGTATTATCGCTATGCTGATTGGTGTATTTACACAAGGCAAAGTGGCTGTGTATGCTTTCCTGAGCGGCGGGCTTTGCTGTTCCATTATGTGGCCCTGTATTTTTTCACTGTCTATCGCCGGCCTCGGAAAATATACCACACAGGGTTCTGCATTTCTTATCATGATGATACTTGGAGGGGCAATTATTCCGCCCTTACAGGGGAAACTGGCTGATATTATTGGTATACACCAATCGTTCCTGGTGGCTGTTGCTTGTTTCGCTTACCTCGCTTTTTTTGCCTTTGCCGTAAAAGGCATACTGAAAAAACAGGGAATAGATTATGATGCGGGCATAAGCGGTGGCAGCCATTAATTAACTATAAGTAGAGAGCTATCATGGCAAAATACGCAATCGGCATTGACATCGGCGGCACCAACACCAAGTTTGGCATTGTGGACCGCCATGGAAAAATACTGAAGCAGGACAGGTTGTCCACCACCGAACCGGATGGCGTGCAGGATTTTATTGATCAGCTTTATGCAAAAATGGCTCCGATGATAGAAAGCAAAGGGGGAATAAAAAATTTTGCAGGTGCAGGCATCGGCGCTCCCAACGGAAATTATTATACCGGCACTATCGAATATGCCCCCAACCTGAAATGGAAAGGTATTATCCCGCTGGCGTCCATGATAAAAGATAAGTTTGGACTGCCCTGCAAACTTACCAACGATGCCAACGCAGCCGCTGCAGGGGAAATGATGTATGGCTGCGCCAAAGGCATGAAACATTTTATCGTCATCACCCTTGGCACCGGTGTGGGCAGCGGAATAGTGATTGACGGAAAAATTGTTCTGGGACATGATGGTTTTGCCGGCGAACTCGGCCATACCATCATAAGACCTGAAGGAAGAATGCACAAAGGAACCGGCATACGGGGCTGCCTCGAAGCTTATGCATCAGCCACCGGTGTGAGAGAAACCGCTATTGAAATGCTTACCGAAAACCCCGGCATTGAAAGTTTGCTGAGGGACTACAGCATCAACGACCTCATCACCAGCCAGACCGTGTATGAATGCGCCACCAAAGGGGATAAGATTGCCAATGATGTTTTTGAATTTACCGGGCAGATACTGGGCGAGGCGCTGGCCAACTTTATCATGTTCTCTTCCCCGGAAGCTATCATACTATTCGGCGGCCTCACCAAAGCCGGTGATTTAATTATGAACCCGACCCGGCAGGCGATGGAAGCCAACCTCATCCAGATTTTTAAGAACAAAGTGAAGCTGATGTTCAGCGAGCTGCAGGAAGCCGATGCAGCTATCCTTGGCGCCAGTGCGCTGGTGTGGGAATAAAAATCATCCCGGTTTATAAACGGATGCCCCGGTAATTTTTAAGCTGCCTCTTTGCTGAGTGTAAAGGACAAGTTGCCAGTTATTATCCGCTAAGCCGACCGGGAAAGGCAGTTCAATCATTTTAACCTGCTCAGCCGGTACTGAAACAAATGTTCTCACCACACTGGTATGAGAAAGTTTTGCCCCGCTGTTTTCACCTGCCCTTACATTAACCGTAGCATTTTTCTGAACCAAAGCCGCAATCAGGTCTGACTTTTTAATATCCCCATCCGTTGCCACCTTACATTTCAGTTTACCACTGCTCTTTTCCACTTCTGAAATTTGTAATCCCACCGCTGCATTTTCTTTCAATGCCTTTTTGATGGCAGCTTCGGCTTTATTCCGGTTGCTCCCCACCGCTTCATACTCACCATTAATAACCAACTGTGGCGTATAAGCACTTTCCAGTTTGAATTGCTGCACATAACCCCTTTGCCTTTCTGAAAACTCGCTGCTGCTGAAGGGGTCTGTCCAGCCGATATAATTCCAATAGTCAACATGAAAAGATAATGGAATCACCCTTGCATCCGTCTTTGCCAGTTCAGGTAATAATTTATCTGCAGGGGGGCAACTGGAACACCCTTCTGATGTGAATAATTCTAGTACAGCCACCGGAGCATATGTTCCGGTAACTGTTTTATCAAATGTACCTATAGTGTCCGCATAGCGGGGTGAGCTTATAAACGCTATACTGCCAAAGCTTGAAACAACCAGGGCTGCTGCTATCCATTTCATACCTCTAAATACAGTATTTCAGTGAAAATAGTTTGTCTCTGACAAGACTAAAACAGGGAAGAAACATTTTTTAAACAATTTGACCTAAAAACTACCTTTAAAGAAAATCATACTATGGCCTGCACTATTATTGCTACGCTGACTGAGATTCAGCATGGCGGGAGCGATATCGGGGATGACTTGAATTATACTGCCACCGTAAGCGGGAACAGCAAACGCATAGACGGAAGAGGTTATGGGGAACCCGGAAACAGGATAACCGTTAACACAGCCCGGGCCATTGTGAATCAGGAATGCGGTTCGGTTGTCAATGAAGAGATCAGCCTTAAAGCAGAAGAAGAAGAAGATTTACTGTTTGATAACCGCGGAGCGAAAACAAAAACGATAGCGGTGATATGCCCTTCTCCGCAGCTTCAGCCTGTAATCGGTTATTTCACTTTTACTGATGATATAGTAGTTATTGTAAATAAAAGACCTGATTTTATTCATGGGCAAAGTAAGGTAACCTTCAGTTTTAAGTTAGAGGCGATATGTAGATAGAGATTTGGTCTACATCCGTTCCGGCACCTTAATACCCAGTAACCCCATTCCCGAAGCGATCACATTCGCTGTCATTGCAGAAAGCTGCAGCCGCAGTTCTTTCTTTTCCTCCGATTCGGCATTCATCACCGAATGTTCCGTATAAAAAGTATTGAACGTCTTTGCCAGGTTGAAAACATAGATGGCAATCACCGAAGGGTTGTGTTCAGTCAATGCCTGTTCAATGATTGTTGGATATAGTTCCAGTAAAATGATTAGATCTTTCTCAAGCTTCAGGAGACTGCTGGCTCCCGACTCCCGACTCCCGACTCCCGACTGGTTTCTCAGTATTGACCTGATCCTCGCATGAGTGTACTGCACAAAAGGCCCGGTGAAACCATGAAAATCTATGGATTCCTCCGGATTGAAAATCATCCTTTTTTTAGGGTCCACCCGCAGCAGGAAGAATTTCAGAGCGCCGAGTGCAATGGTATCATACAACTCTTTCAGTTCTTCGGCGGTAAAATCTTTTACTTTCCCCAGCTCTTCGGTTTTATTCCTTGCCACATTCACCATTTCCTCCACCATATCGTCCGCATCCACCACCGTGCCTTCCCGGCTTTTCATTCTTCCCGATGGCAATTCCACCATACCATAACTTAAATGATCAATACCTTCAGCATAAGGCTTGCCCAGTTTTTGTAAACTCAGTTTCAGTACTTTCATGTGGTAGTTCTGTTCATCTGCGATCACATATAGGCTCTGATCGTATTTAAACTCATCATATTTCTGCTGTGCGAGACCAAGGTCCTGGGTGATATAAACAGAAGTTCCGTCTTTTCTCAATACCAGTTTTTCATCAAGACCTTCAGCAGTCAGGTCGATCCATACACTGCCGTCTTCCTTCTTAATAAAGACACCCTGTTTCAATCCTTCAGATACAAACTGTTTTCCTATCAAATAGGTGTCACTTTCATAATACATTTTTTGAAAATCGGCCCCGATCCTTTTATAGGTAATATCAAAACCATCATACACCCATCCATTCATCTTTTTCCAGAGTTCCATTACTTCAGGTTTGCCCTCTTCCCAGTCTAATAGCATCTGCTGGGCAGCGTTTATGAGCGGGGCCTCCTTTTCAGCAGTTGCCTTATCAACCCCTTTACTTATCAACCTATCAACTTCGGCCTTATAAGCATTATTGAACTTCACATAGTACTCACCCACAAAATGATCACCTTTGGTGTTTGTTGACTGCGGTGTGTCGCCATTGGCAAACTGCTGCCAGGCTATCATGCTTTTGCAGATATGGATGCCCCTGTCATTGACAATACAGCTTTTAATGGTTTCGTACCCGCTTTCTTTCAATATCTGTGCAATGCTCCATCCCAAAAAAATATTCCGAAGGTGGCCGAGGTGCAGCGGTTTATTAGTGTTGGGGGAGGAGTACTCCACCATCACTTTTTGCCCGTTGGGCGCCTTGAAACCAAACCGTGAATCATGGTAATTGGTTTGCAGAAATTTTGTCCAGTATGTATCTGCAATGCTCAGGTTGAGAAAACCTTTGATGACATTAAACGAAGTGAAAATAGCCGGGTTGTTTTTCACCAGCGATTCACCTGTTTCATTACCCAGTTGCTCAGGCGATTTTTTCAATTGTTTTACAAAAGAGAACAGCACCAGTGTATAATCGCCTTCAAACTCCGGTTTGGTAGCATTGATCGTAAGTTCTGCTTCGGTGGCTTCATAGCTGTATAGTTCTTTCAGCGACTGAATTACCAGCGGTTTTATTTCATTTACAATGCTCATCCGGGCTTCGTTTAGCGGGCAAATTTACGGAAGGATTGTCCCAATCCCTAATTAACCAATTGCCAATTCCTCTATTACCTTTGCCGCCAATGCGTCGCCACATCCATAGTGCAAGGGATTTTATCCTCCCCATCATTGATTTTTTTTATCCGCCTTTCAAACGGCTGATGAACCTGCAGACCTTTCGTTATGCGGCTTCAGGCGGCGGTAATACGCTGCTGGGTCTTGTTACTTATTATATCGGGTTTAAATATGTATTTGCAGAAAAGACATTTGATATTGGCTTTTTCGCCTTCAAGGGTCACATTGCAGCCCTGATACTATCTTTTGCTGTCACTTTCCCGGTCGGGTTCTTTATGTCAAAATATGTGGTGTTCAGCGACTCCGGTATGAAAGGCCGCATCCAGCTATTCCGCTACCTGATGGTCTGCCTGTTCAACCTCGCATTGAACTATATCCTGCTGAAAATATTCGTGGAGAAATTTCATGTCTATCCTGTCATTGCACAGGTGATGACGATTGCCATTGTGGTGGTGTTCAGTTATGTGGCCCAGCGGAATTATTCCTTCAAAGCCGATCCGCAGGAAAAAGAGATCAAAAACTGAAATTGACCGATTCCACTTTTACAGCGAGGTTCCCATCACAGTTACTGCGGATGATGAGATGTTGCTGCATGGGGTAGATACCCGCCAGTTTGATGTCCCGGATATGGCCATAGCTGCGGATGCCCCTTATCAACTCCCGGTTCAGTTCCTGGTTCATGCTGTTCTTTGCTGAATCTATATAAGCGCCAAGTTCAAAACGGGCATAGCTGCTGATCTCTTTGGTGATCTTTTTATCAAACAGCCAGTCCGCAGAGCCCAGCAGTATGTTTTTGGATTTGATGTCGAAATCAATTTCCTTTACTTCAATCATTCTTTTGGCAGTATCATACACTGGTTTGCCGGTAAGGTAGAAAATGCCGGTGTTGGTACCGGAGAAATTGATTTTGATGACTAATTTGTTAAAGCCGCCGCCATACACTTTGCAACTGTCCAGAATGAATTTCTTTTTTACAAATCCTTTTTTGAAATCAAACTCTTTGCCGGCGATATTCTGGTTCATGATCATACCAAGAGAATCATAGCTCAGCACTGCATCTAAGAAAATACTAAAACCGTGGCGGCTGCTGTTGCCACCCATATTAGGCACCCAGGAGCTTTTTTCGGACGGCTTTTCAAAACTAATGATGGGCCTGGCCGAGAGGCCGAGATGGATATTGAGCGAATCTCTGAATACAAAAAGATTATTGATGTGGAATTTCTGCGGGTTGATCTGCAGCCAGCCGAGCCCAAAGAGGTTGTGCACTTTATTCAACTGATCCCACACCTGCTGGAAACGGGATTTTAAGTCAACAGTTCCGTAATTCTTTTCCAGATCTTTTTTCGAGGCATCCAGTTCCGAGGTCAGTCCTTTCATCACCTGTTTGGTGATGTCCTGTCCCCAGAAACACACTTCACATTTGTCCAGCGGCTGCGGGTCGTTCCGTTTCACATACAGCCTTACTTTATAATCGGGCTGCACATTTACTGCGCTGGTGAAGGAAACATTCACCCGGCGCTCCGGTTCGCTGAAGCCACACCTGCAGGCTGGTGTCCAGGGAGAAACCACCGTGCCTTTTACACAAAGCCTGGTAGAACCAACTATCTTATAGTAGCCGGTAAAACCCAGCGTCAGTGTATTGCCGGAACCTGTTATCTTCAGCGGGCTTCTCCGGAAAGAATATTTATAGCGGATATCGCATCCTTCCTGCACCCATTCATCCGGGTATTTGGGTGAAGTGAAAAGAGTATCCACAGTTTTCTCCGCCATTACAAAAAGCGGCTTCAGGTTCACCTGTATGGGAATATTGATCTCTGAATCCGGCAAGGAATCCAGCCGGAAATTTCCAGGTGATGTATCAGGCTTTGCAGGATTTATTTTTTGGGAATAAGAATAATGGGAGAGGAGAAACAGGGCTAAAACAAGAATTCCTTTTCCTTTCATTTGGTTAATTAACGGTCAAAAATAGAAAAAGAAACCTAAGAAAATTGTGAAGAATAGACTAAGAGGTTATCCCGATTGCTATCGGCAGAGAAAAGAAAGAATTTCCCCTAAACGTCACATTTCCTCTATTCACTCCTTCTGTCACTTAGCTTAACTCTTTTTTCATACAAATACTGGTTTCCATACCGCTGTACTGGCCGTAGTTTGGAATAACAGTATAACCCATCTTTTGGTAGAGATGTGCGGCTTCCGGTTGATTGTTGCCTGTCTCAAGCACTATGGAACCAACCTCTAGCTCAGCCGCCCATTGCTCCAGTTCAGCAAGTATGGCGGTACCGATTCCTTTTCCCCTTTGTTCATTGGATACATACATTCTTTTGATCTCTACCGATCCATCATCAAATTTCTTGAAACAACCGCAACCAACAGGCTGCCCCTCATAATAAGCTATTACCACGGTTGACAGGTTTTGAATACTGTTGAACCGGCTGTAATAATACTGCAGTGCGCCATACCTTTCCAGCAGGTCTTTATCCAGCAACCGTACCAGTTCCTGAAAATCTTTGTGCTCACTGCTTGTTCTTTTTATTGTTACCATCTTACAAATTATTGGGGTTCTTCCATAGCTTGCCCAGCCGTTCAATAGTCCCTTTTATTCTTATTGTTCTTGTTTCTTCTCTTTTTGCCGTCACAATCCATTCGATATATTCTTTTTTATTGGTAAAAGAAAGAGTATGAAAGAAGTCAGATTGCTTTTTATTCTTTTTTAAAGCAGCAGCCAGGTCATCCGGCAGTTTCACTTCTTTGGTTTGCGGGTTTACCCAGTTATAAATTTCTCTTGGTGCAGCCGGTTTGGCTTCTTTCTTTTTATCAGCTTCTGTCTTGGCACGGAAACCGAAAGTGCTCCAGGTATTGTTAAAAGAGATCAGGCTTATCCAGGTCAGTTTATCACTTTCTGCCAGCAGGCAGTCCCAGCCCTTGTCTCTTGTAAGATCGGTTTGGATTTTGGATGTGCCTTTGGGATAGTACACCCACACTGTTATTTCAGGCTTTACCAACTTCATCACTCTGCTCATTTCTTTTTCCAATTGTGCCCGGTTAAGTACGAACCAGTGCACCTGGTTATAATCTTTACCGGAATCGGTAATTTTCACAGTTCCCGGCAAACCCTGCAGACCTTTTTTAAAGTCAGCGGGGGCATTCAGGGTGAGTAAACTGAATTTGGGTTTAATCTTCAGTTTGCCGGAAATGGAAGTGGCCATATTGATTTTTGTTTCTATAAAGATAAGATGGATAAAAGAAAGAGGGTTCTTGCATCTTGCGGAATGACCTCATCTAACCTCCCTCCCGATAACTTTCAGGATAGAGAGAAATCTGGCCCGAACCCGCTTCTCAACCTCCCTGTTTTATTTACAAAATCTACGATAAGCCGGGGCTGTGAGAGGTATCCCTTCTCCACTTCGCGGAGAGGGGTAAGGGGTGAGGGCCTGCCATTTTTTCACTTTACCATTCTGCGGCATAATCATTGAGAATCAAGACTGGATTAAAAAATATACTATGGGAAAGATAATAGGAATAGACCTTGGAACTACCAACAGTTGCGTATCCGTAATGGAGGGCAGCGAGCCGGTTGTAATTGCCAACGATGAAGGCCGCCGTACAACTCCCTCAGTTGTAGCGTTTTTGAAAAACGGTGAACGTAAAGTGGGCGACCCGGCCAAGCGACAGGCCATCACCAACCCCAAAAACACCATCAGCTCGGTAAAGCGGTTTATGGGCCGCCAGTTTGATGAGGTGACCGAAGAGATCAGCCACTGGAGCTATAAAGTGGCAAAAGGTGACAATAATACCGTTCGCATTGACATAGATGGCAGGCTTTATACCCCGCAGGAAATATCAGCGATGGTACTGCAGAAAATGAAAAAAACAGCCGAAGACTATCTCGGACATGAAGTGACCGAGGCCGTTATTACCGTGCCTGCTTACTTCAACGATGCACAGCGCCAGGCTACCAAAGAAGCCGGTGAGATTGCCGGGCTCACCGTCCGCAGGATCGTAAACGAGCCCACCGCCGCTGCGCTGGCTTATGGACTCGACAAAGACAAGCATGATCACAAGATCGCCGTGTTTGACCTCGGCGGCGGTACATTTGATATTTCAGTTCTTGAATTAGGCGATGGGGTGTTTGAAGTAAAAAGCACCAATGGCGACACCCACCTTGGGGGTGATGATTTTGACAAAGTGGTAATGGACTGGCTGGCCGATGAATTTAAAAAAGATGAAGCCATTGACCTGCGCAAAGACCCCATGGCGCTGCAGCGTTTGAAGGAAGTTTCGGAAAAAGCAAAAGTGGAACTGAGTTCTTCTTCAGAAACAGAAATTAACCTTCCGTATATCACCGCTGTGGACGGAGTGCCCAAGCACCTGGTAAAAAAACTGAGCCGGGCCAAATTTGAGCAACTGGCCGACCATTTATTTGCCCGCTGCCTGAAGCCCTGCGAAGCGGCTTTGAAAGATGCAGGCCTCAGCACATCTCAGATCAATGAAGTGATATTAGTGGGTGGTTCTACCCGTATCCCCAAAGTGCAGGAGATCGTAGAAAAATTCTTCGGTAAAAAACCGCACAAAGGTGTGAACCCTGATGAAGTGGTTGCCGTAGGCGCTGCCATACAGGGCGCCGTACTCACTGGTGAAGTGAAAGATGTGCTGCTGCTCGATGTTACCCCGCTTACACTCGGTATTGAAACCATGGGCGGTGTGCTGACCCCGCTGATACCCAGCAACACCACCATACCTACCAAGAAATCAGAAGTGTTCTCTACGGCCAGCGACAACCAGCCCGGTGTGCAGATACATGTGCTGCAGGGTGAACGCAGCATGGCGAAGGACAACAAGAGCCTCGGCATCTTTAACCTGGATGGCATACCGCCGGCGCCAAGAGGTGTGCCGCAGATTGAAGTGACCTTTGACATTGACGCCAACGGCATACTGCATGTTACTGCCAAAGACAAAGGAACAGGCAAGGAACAGAAGATACATATTGAAGCAGGCTCTGGTTTAAGTAAGGAAGAAGTGGAAAAAATGAAGGCCGAAGCAAGGGCCAATGAGGCCAGCGATAAAGCCGAAAGGGAGAAAGTGGAGAAGCTGAACATGGCCGACAGCCTGGTGTTCCAGACAGAAAAGCAACTGAAAGAATACGGAGAAAAGATACCGGCTGAAAAGAAAACAGCAATTGAACAGGCTGCTGAGAAACTGAAAGAAGCGCATAAGGCGCAGGACATTGCTGCTATTGATGCCGCTATACCCGCATTGAATGCTGCATGGACTGCGGCGAGTGAGGATATGTACAAGGCGACGCAGGAACAACCTGCGCAAGGCGCAAGTGAACAAGGAACAAGTGAACAAGCTGCCAGTGGGCAATCAGCTGCGGATAATGTGACAGATGTGCCGTATGAGGAGGTGAAGTAGACCGCAGATTAAGCTGATTGAATGATTTTAATGAGAAGCCCCTGCGAAAGACGTGGGGGCTTTATACTTAAAAACTAATTCTTAAAGTTTAAGAAGCATGGAATTCCTTTAAGGAAAATATAAAGGAAAGAGTTACAAATCCTTTCTTAGGAACACCCCAGTTGTCCGTAGTCTTCAATAAATAATAAATGGTGAAAGATTTTGTGCTGAGATGGCTACACAACGGTCAGAATCATGAAAACCGCCTGCGGTCATTACCATATCCCGGTTTCTTGTATCCGCCGCCGCCCGGTTTATCTTCTGCGGCTTTTACCACCAGTGGCTTTTTGCCAAGCGAAATATCGTTGAGGTGTTCGATAGCGTCCCTGGCATCGGATTCTTTTTCCATCTGCACAAAACCAAAACCACGGCTTTTACCCGTTTCCCGGTCCATGGAAACTTTGGCAGAAATCACCTTTCCGAATTTTTCAAAAATTTCTTCCAGTTCTGCATCATCCAGGTCGTAGGGGAGGCCGGCAACGAAAAGGTTCATACAACTGTTTTTACAAAAGTAACAATGGATTCCCTTTCTGTCCAATTAAAATGTTTTTCGCTATTCATCCCGGCCGTTCGCCCAAAAGACTGCTTAACATGGGCCGGTGATGCTTTTCTTCCCGCCGGATATAACAACACAGGCCTGTTTATAACAGTTGATGAATTAAGATGATTATTTTCTTTCCCGGCAACGATCATCTGTCTTTTTTCGTTAAATTTGGCATATAACCATTGATGGCTCATTATATGAAAAGATATATCCCCATCCTGTTCATGGTCATCAGCTTTTCAGCAGGTGCTCAAAAAATTAAACTCAATGATGGATTTTTGGTAACCAAAGCAGGAGATACCCTGAAAGGTCTGTTGTACTGGAAAAAGAACAGCCGGAGCAGCGACAGCCTGCTATATAAAAAAACTGACGATGACACTGTAAAACATTATGCCTGGAGCGAATTAAAATATGCCTGGAACGAAAATACAAAGCAGGCCATCACCATTTGCAGCGTAAAGCGGAGCCTTGAATACATAGACCAGTCAAACTTTAACATACAACTGCCCGACAGCACTGTTACAGAAACCATACCCCTAACGCCATTGTACACCGGGAAAAGGCTCTCGTTGTACAAGTTTAATGATAAAAGCATTTATTTTTTTATTTATGATGGTACAGAAATGCTCCAGTTGGTGCAGAAGTTCCGGTACCTGACAGAATTTGAGAAAAAATTCGATTTTCAGCGGGCCCCCAAATATTATGTGATGAACGAGTACAGAGTACAGTTATCCGTTTATTATGATTTTAAAGAAGATAAAAAGCTGAAATACATGCTGGATAATTCATTATACGAAGAAAAATCACTTTTCTCACTTATCTCCAAACTCGACAAGAAAATGAAGTGATGAAACGGGAAACATATCAGCCGAGTCTTTTCTGACTTATCACATTTCTTTATTTTTTTTTCTGTTTTTCATTTGGCAGGTCACTGTTTGAGCCGTATCTTTGCCCCGCAATTAACTGAGCATCGTACCCAACTACAAAAAACGTATCTGATACCAGCTTAAACGCTTGCCGCCTGGTTCTCTTACCTGACTGCCGAAACGCAGGGCTGCTGAAAAGACGCTCAGACGATTAATAAACGACAGATTAAAAAAAGGAGAGTTTATGAAGAGCATTGTTATGCCCCAAACCGTGCAATTGACTGAAGAAACAAAGGAACAATTGCCCGCAGAAGTAAAAGAAACACTGGTCAAAGATGCCAGCATCAGCAAGAAGGTTAAATTCACTGTGGTGGACATGTGGAACCGCCAGCGAAACAGCCGCTCTGCAAGCGACAGGATGCGCAGGTGGAATTTGAATTAAGAAAGGGCTTTGGAGTTTGTCAAAAGTTTTCGCAGTGAGGAATGAACAGAGCGGTATATTTAACTGCTTTTGAGAGGTTTTTGTTTATTTGTTGTCCGAAAAACAAATAACTTGTGGAGTATGGAAATAGAGATATTCACATTAGCAGATTTTGCCCAGGACAATAACTCCAAGCTAACGATTGTCGGCACATTTGACAGCATACATACCAAACAGTTTCCTGCACAGCACCCTGCCTGCAGCATTGCCTGCCGGTTAAGGTTTGCAGCAAAGGAAACAGGAGATCATGAGTTCAGGCTCCGGCTTATTGACGGCGATGGCAAAGAGATCATCAAGCCGGTGGAGGGCAATATCAATATTGCCAGTCCCGTCAACGGGCAGTTTGCCACCATCAACCTGGTCATCAATTTCGGTAACCTTCAGTTTGAAAAGAAGGGCCGCTATTCTTTTGAACTGTACATTGACGGGGAGTGGAAATCCGGATTGCCTTTGTTTTTGCATCAAATGACCGGTAATTAAAATAAAAAGACCGGAGCTGGGCTCCGGCCATTTGTGCCCGGGACTGGATTCGAACCAGCACACCCTTTCGGGCGCCACCACCTCAAAGTGGTGCGTCTACCAATTTCGCCACCCGGGCCCATCCGATAGCTATCGGGAAGACTGCAAATGTAAGCGTTTACTTTTTCAGAACAATTCTGAAAATGGTTCCCTTGCCTACCTCAGAATTCATTACAAAGATTTCTCCCTTGTGGTATTGTGAAATGATTCTTTTGGACAGGCTCAGCCCTAGACCCCAGCCTCTTTTCTTGGTGGTAAAGCCGGGTTTGAAAACATAGGCAAGATGCTGTTTACTGATTCCTTTTCCTGTATCTGTAATATCAATATGGACAGACTTTGGTTCGTCAACAATATCCACGGTGATACTTCCCTTTCCCTCCATGGCATCCAATGAGTTTTTCAGCAGGTTTTCAATCACCCAGTCAAACAGCGGTACAGATGTTTTGGCCTGTATTTCCTGCCGCCCATGTGAATTCACGGTGAAAACAATCTTGCCCGTTGCCCTTTTCCGCATATAATCCACCATGCTGTTGATTTGCTTTACCAGGTCTGTTTCTTCGAGGTGTGGCGTGCTGCCGATTTTTCCAAACCGGTCTGATACCAACCGGAGCCGATCCACATCTTTTTCCAGTTCCTGCACAATCTTTTTTTCCGCAGTACTGTCCTTCAGCATCTCCACCCATCCCTCCAGCGATGAAACGGGAGTCCCTAACTGGTGGGCGGTTTCTTTGGCCATGCCGGCCCACACCTGGTTCTGCACCGAACGGTAACTGCTGCGAAGCGACAAAAAAGTGATAAGGATAAAAAGAGCTACGATACATAACTGGATGATGGGATAATAGCGTACCTCATCCAGCAGCCGGGAGTTGCCATAATAATAGCGGTTGCGGATGGTGGAGTCCTTGGGGTCCACCCATTCAAAAGCTGTATGCTGGGATTTTAATTGATTAAGTTTTTTCTTGAGATAAACTTTGTCGGTCGCTTTTGCAGTATCGAGATTTCTGTGTTCCGTAATGCTATCCTTCTCATTCGTTTCAATTATTGGGATGGTGGTATTTTCCCGTACAATCTGCGATGCAAAATCAATATCCACTGAATCAGGAGCATTAATAATGAACTTTCCCGCCTTGTACCATTGCTCCACCCGCAGTTTTTCCTCCGATTTGATTTTCCGGGCCAGGTATTGCGAATAGAAAATAGTGCCGCTTACAATCAGGATAGCTACAAGTGCCAGTACCGTCCTCCAGTTTAAGAGTTGGCGAAACATATTTCGAATTTAGCAATGATACACCGGCTTGCCTTATTTTTGAATAAATATTTTCACCGCATTGAACCCCTCACCTCTAGTCGCTGTTGTCATACTCAACTGGAACGGAAAGAAATACCTGGAGCAGTTTTTACCTGCATTGCTGAAAACAACCTATCAGCCCATGCAGGTTATTATTGCAGACAATGGCTCATCAGATGATTCCGTTGCATTCCTGCATCAGCACTATCCTGCCATCCGGTTGATCAGGTTCGCTAAAAACCACGGGTTTGCCAAAGGCTACAACGAAGCGTTGAAACAGATCAATGCTCCGTATTATGTATTGCTGAATTCGGATGTGGAAGTGCAGCCGGGCTGGCTGCAGCCGATGGTTGATTTACTGGAGAAGGATAAAACAATTGCTGCCTGCCAGTCCAAACTACTGGCCTGGCATGATAAGAAAATTTTTGAATATGCAGGTGGCGGCGGTGGCTGGCTCGACAAATACGGATATCCCTTTGCTAAAGGAAGAATTTTTGATAAATATGAAGAAGACCGGGGACAATATGATAAAGCTGAACCCATATTCTGGGCCAGCGGCGCCTCTATGTTTATCCGATCCCCGGTTTTTCATGCCATGAAAGGATTTGATGAATACTTCTTTGCCCACCAGGAGGAAATAGATCTCTGCTGGCGGATACAACTGGCCGGGCATTCCATTTATTCCTGCCCCGCCTCGGTCGTTTATCATGTCGGCGGCGGCACTTTGCCCAAAGGGAATTCATTAAAAACCTTTCTCAACTTCCGGAACAACCGTATCATGCTTTCAAAAAACCTCCCGTTTGCACAAAAATTGCGGGTGGTACCTGTCCGCAACCTGCTGGACGGCATCTCGGCATGGAAAGGGTTATTGTCCGGCGACGGAGGTTATTTTATAGCTATTGTAAGGGCACAGATCGCCTTTATCAAATGGTGGTTTTTTCACCGGAAGAAAAGCGTTTTCCCGGTATCAAAAAAAGGAGTGCTGAAAGGCTATTACCCAAAGAATATCGCCTGGCAGCATTTCGTAAAAAATAAGAACAAGTTCTCAGAAATTGTGGGCAAAACCGACTGATTTTTTTGGTTTGAAACCCTATTTTTGCAGCACAAAACTGCGATATGAACAAGCAACAGGAATACCAGCAGGAACTCCAGAAAGTACAGGACAGGGATTTCACCCACAACTGGGTGTCTTCATCCGGGTTTCTTTTTTACCTGCAGGTGGCCTGCATTGTAGCCTTTTTACTGGGCAGCTGCTACATGCTTTATACCAAGAAGTACGACAGGATTGAGGTCCCTGTTCAGGAGAGCAGTCTTTACGCTCCCAAATACAAATAACCAGCATCAAAGTTTAAAAAAAAGGGTTCAAACCTTATCTTTGCAGCCCGTTAGTTCTTTTGCATTAATAACAGTCAAAGTCAAACAGGCGACTGACACAAAATGACTAAGGATACGTCAGGCGACAATAAACCTGCGGAAGTAGCTCATTTGGTAGAGCACGACCTTGCCAAGGTCGGGGTGGCCGGTTCGAGCCCGGTCTTCCGCTCTTAAATCCTTCCACCTCCGGCGGAGGGATTTTTTTTCTTCGGCTGCCAAAGTCCCGAAAGTATTCGGAACGAAGCAGACAATGCCCTGGTGGTGGAATTGGTAGACACGCAGGACTTAAAATCCTGTCTGCAGCAATGCGGGTAACGGTTCAACTCCGTTCCGGGGCACAATTTTAAGCGACTTCTGTCGCTTTTTTTGTTTATGTACTTGTTTATTTTTCTTCCAGCAAGAATGCCGCTTTTTCCATTGCATCCGCCAGATAACCATCCAGCATTATCCCTGTCAGTTGCTCCAGTTTTCTGGCCTGTTCATATTCTGCTGTGCCTTTAACGAGGTAATCCCGGCGAAAGGTTTTTACTTTAATTCGTAATACAAAATAGTCATGCCAGTTGCCCAGGTCTGTCAGCGCCCTGTCCAGTTTTTTCATCTGTGATTTATCAAAGAAAGGATTTACCGGGCATTGTTTAAGCCAGTAATAAAGATTCTTCAGCAGTTTGCGGATGTCATGTGCTTGTTCCCTGAATTTATCAGCAAGACCGTTCAGTTTATTCAAACAGTCTGCAGCCATTTTTTCTGTTTGCCGGCCAATTGATTCATCTGAAAATGAGAATAAAGAAGAATGCATCCACTGGGAAAAAGACGCCAGTTCCGCCTCATGATCGTTAACAGCATCTGATTGCATGGCTTTACGGGTGAGTGACAGCATTTTTTTAAGGTGCTGTACTAATGAGGGAACCCTCACCTGTTCCTGTTTTGCCAGCCTGCGCAGCAGCAACAGGCAGGTATCCACATCCCGGTACTTGCCGGAAATCCGGAAGAATTGCCGGATCATCTCAAACTTCTTTTCCTCATCATCCTGTGTGGCTGAGCTGGCAAGCGCCAATGAGCTTTTCAATTTTTTTACCGCCACCCGGATGTCATGAACGGCTTTTTTACCCGGCTTTTGACGAATGATTTCCAGGTTTTGCAGAAAAACAAGACGTTGTTCGTGCCAGTATTTCAACAGAAAATTTTCTGTGGGCATGAGATATGATTCAGCATGTAAATTATAGGGTAGTCGTCTGCTCTCAGTTGAGAATGGTCAGCCGGCTCAATGATAAAATTCAGTCTATTGCCCGAAGATATAGCTGTATTCGATCTTGCCCGTCAGTTGCTGCTCTTTGTCGAAAAGCGCTTCTTTGGTCTTAAGCCCTTTGTCATTGTAGATATACCGCCATATTACATAACCCACCCAGGTCACCCGGCCGTAGTTGTCGCCGGGAGAACTGGTTATTTTCTGGATGATACGGTCATTGTCATCGTAAGTGATGATAATATCGGGTACCAGTTTTTTGATCTTTTTATTATAGCGGACTATATCGGTAATCCTGTTCTTTTCATCAAAGTAATAGTACAGGCGATCTGTTTCATATCCTCTTCGGTAAGAGACTTCTTCGCCGGGGTTGCCGTTTTCAACCGCTACAAACCGTATTTCCAGGCTGTCGCCGCCGTTAATGGTGCGCCACATTTTCTCCGGTTTACCCGCAGCCGTATAGCTCCACTGGTGTACTTCTGTTTGGTTGAATTCATTGGCGCTGTCACGAACGATATTCTGCATTTGGATAATTCTTCCTGCTGCATCGTACTGGTAAGTGGTGCTGTTTTGCACAGCGGCAGAAGTGTCCGTTATGCTGATAAGCCGGTTCTTGTCATCGAAACGGTTGTAAAAGGCGGTATAGCTGCTCCCTGTCCGGGCACTTGTTTTCAGGGTCTTCCCGTTGTCCTTTACTTCATGTACTTCGGCAAAATCGGTGGCTTTTACCCCATTGGCATCAATACCTGTGGCAGTGACCATCCTCACTTTATTGGCCAGGTAGGTTTGCATCAGCCGGTTGGTTTCCAGCGTACCGGCAATATCATTGTAATAATACTGGGCACGGAGACAGGCGGAGGTAAGCAAACTGAACAGCAGTAACAGGAATTTCATGCAAAATTTATTTCAACCTCTGAGGCGGGGAGAACGCAAAGGGATTAATCAAGAGGTTATCAAAACTCAGCGTCTTAGCGTCTCAGCGGTTACCTTTTCATATTTACGATATTGTTTCCCGGGTCAAAGTTACCTGAATTGACGTGTAACGGAAAAGAAAGGCTGCCTTGTATTTTTTTGTGTTTATTTTTAAGAAAATTTTATTTTGTCCCATATACCCCAGCGAAAAGATAAGGATTGCCTGAACTGCGGCACTATCGTACAGGGAAAGTTTTGCCAGAACTGCGGACAGGAGAACGTGGTGCCCAAAGAAACATTCTGGCATATGGTCACCCATTTCTTCTATGATATCACCCATTTTGACAGTAACTTTTTTACAACAGTCAAAGATCTATTATTCAAACCCGGTTTTTTATCCAAAGAATATATGAAAGGCCGCCGGGCCAGTTACCTGCACCCCATCCGGATGTATGTTTTTACATCTGCCATCTTTTTTCTGCTTTTCTTCAGTTTTTTTTCTCCGGGTAAAGGGCTGGGAACAGATCTGAAGAAGCTCTTAACAGCAAAACAAAGGGCTGAATACATTGAACAATTAGAACAGGCGCTGAAAAAAGATACAGGAAACAAATGGCTCAGGGAAAAATTATTATTTGCTAAAGACACCACACATGCCCTTACGGGGACCGATATGCTGACAATGGAAAATGAAAACGGGGTTTCCATCAGTTTTAAAGACACAAAGTATTATACATTCGAAGAATATGATTCTGCGCAAAAGTCTCTTTATCCTTCCAAACGGGATGGCTGGATAATGCGGAGGCTTACAAGAATAGGTATCAACCTGAAGCAGAAATTCTATGAAAACCCTGCAGAAGCGACAAAGAAACTTGTGGACAGCATCCTGCACCGCCTGCCCTATATGCTGCTTATATCGCTTCCCTTTTTTGCCCTAATCCTGAAACTGGCGTATGTGCGACGAAAACAGTTTTACTATGCCGATCATGGAGTGTTTACGATCCATTTGTATGTTTTTACATTCCTGTTGCTTATGCTTGTGTTTCTGACCGGGAAATTGCAGAACATAACCGGCATAAACGACCTTGAATATTTTACAGCCTTCCTGTTTCTGCTGCTCTTTTTTTACCTGTACAAAGCGATGCGCATTTTTTATGGCCAGCACCGGGCAAAAACTTTTATTAAGTTCCTGCTGGTAGCTTTGTTGTCGCTGATTATGATGCTGATACTTTTCTTATTTTTCATGATCTTTTCAGCCGTCACGCTATAAAATAATGTCTGATGAATACAAAATCCGGGAATGCTTTTCAAAGGTTGGTGCAAATCATGGACGATCTGCGGGAGCAGTGCCCCTGGGACAGGAAGCAAACCATACAATCGCTGCGCCAGATGACCATTGAAGAAACCTATGAGCTGGCCGATGCCATTACGGATGGAGACTGGCAGGGCATCAAAGAGGAGCTGGGCGACCTGCTGCTGCATATCGTTTTTTATGCAAGGATCGGCAGCGAACAAAAACAGTTTACCCTTGATGAAATGATCGATACTATCTGTGAAAAGCTGATTGCCCGCCATCCGCATATTTATGGAGATGTGAAAGTGAAGGATGCCGAAGATGTAAAAAAGAACTGGGAAAAACTGAAACTGAAGGAAGGCAAGAAGTCTGTAATCAGCGGTGTGCCGGTATCGCTGCCAGCCCTGGTAAAAGCCATGCGGCTGCAGGAAAAAGCCCGGCAAGTGGGTTTTGAATGGGACAATAAGGAGCAGGTTTGGGAGAAAGTGGAAGAAGAAATTGCCGAGTTGAAAACTATAGTCGGGAGGGGGGATGCGGGAGACAGGAGCCAGGATAAAGAAAAATTACAGGCCGCCATTGAAGATGAGCTGGGCGATGTGGTATTCTCATTGATCAATTATGCACGGTTTTTGCAGGTGGATGCTGAAAATGCCCTTGAACGGACCAATAAAAAATTTATCCACCGGTTTACACAGATGGAGCAGCAGGCCCTGCAAAACGGCAAAAACCTTAATGATATGACCCTGCAGGAAATGGATGCCATCTGGAACACCATCAAACAACAGCGGCAAGACCCGTGAAGTCATTCCTCCGAAATATTTATTCAGGCAAATATGGGTTACTCTTGATGGCCGTACTTTTTTTTGTGCTGTCTTTTGTTTTTAACAAGCTCTACAGCAACCGTTCTTCTGTTTCGCTGGAAGTAAAAAAACTGGAAGGCTACCTCAGCAGGCAACAAAAAGATTTCAATGAGGTTTTAAGTGATACATCATTACTGAACCGGTTGCTTGCAAAAAAAGAAACCAGGGAGGAATTTAAGGAGCTTGCCCAAAAACCCTATGGTATCTTTTTGTATAAGAGCAATGATTTTACTGAAACGGAGATGATATTCTGGAGTGAGCAGAAAATAACCCCTTCGCCGGAAATGCTTGCTGCAGACGACGGTGAATCTTTCGCACAGCTTTCGAACGGCCACTATTATGCAGTTAAGAAAACACTGGATGGAGGCATACAGGCACATGCCATGATACTGGTACGATCGCAGTTTTTTATTGAAACGGATTACCTGCCCCAGCAGTTCACTTACAGCAAAGCTGCTGAAAAAAAAGTATTAATTGCTAAAAAAATCACAGAGTTTCCGGTTACGTCGCCTTCCGGAACAACTCTTTTCTATTTAGATAAAAAAGTTTCCGGCGCTGTGCCTTTCAATAACCGGCTCACTGTGCTGCTGCGTTTTTGCGGACTATTCTTTCTGTTTGTTTTCTTGCACCTGCTGGCTGACTCAACGACCCGTAAAAAAGGGCCATGGAGGGGAATTGGGCTGCTTGCTTTATTGCTGTTGCTGCTGCGGTTGTTCACCTATTCTTTCCCCGCACTTCTTAACCTGCGCCAGTTTGAATTGTTCAATCCGGCTTACTATGGTTCCAACCCGGTACAGCGTTCGCTGGGCGACCTGCTCATCAATGCTATGCTGTTTTGCTGGGTGGCACTGTTCGCCTGGTCAAAACTTCATCGCCGGGAGAACCTGGCGGAAAGGTTTTCTGTTCGCCTGCGGCGGACAGCAGGCATCGCAGCGCTGTTGCTGCTGCTATTTTCCACTTTTATCCTGGCTGCTGTCATCCGAAGCCTGGTGGCCGATTCAAAAATATCATTTGATGTGACCGACTTTTTCAGCCTCAATGAATTTACGGTGGTGGGTTTTGTGGTGCTGGCATTACTTTCTTTGTCCTACTATTATTTTTCACAGTTGTTGTTCCGTCTCATTTTCCCGTTGTTTACCGGAAGAAAAATACTGGTGTATTTCACCATCGGCTTTACAGGATTGCTCTATCTGACTACCCTTGCCGGCAGGCCTGAAGTACTGTTTTATATTCCCGTGCTGGTATGGCTGCTGGTTTATACCTGGCTCATCAACCGGCAGGGGATCATCTTTAACCGGCTGCGGATTAATATAGCCGGTATCCTTTCGTGGATATTTGTTTTCTCTGTATCTATAGCCGTCATCATGCTCAGGGAGATAAATAAAGCGGAGTGGGAAAAACGAAAAAGAATGGCGGAAAAAATAGCGATGCAGACAGACCCTTCCAGCGAAAACCTGATGAGCATAGCTATTCAGTACCTCGACAATGATTTCCTGGCAGATAATTTTCACCGCTTCACGGATGAAACGGAAGGCAAGGAGGTCCGGGACAGCATCATACGGGAAAACTACAGCGGTTACCTGAATAAATATGAAACCCGGCTCTATGTGTACGACAAAAAAGATAAACCCCTTTACAATGAAGATCCCATCAGTTACGATGCACTGAACACCATCCTGACAGTGCAGGCAAGGCCTACGGATATTGAAGGATTGTATTATTATGAGGCTTCGTACGATAAATTCAACTACATCACACGCCGGGATGTGATAGACAGATCGCTGAGCAAGATTGGCTCTTTCTTTATAGTGTCACATCCGAAAAATTTTAGCCGGGAGGCTTTGTTTCCTGAATTATTCAGGCAGTTCAGGAAAAATTCTGATCCCGAAAACGCACCTATCTACTCCACTGCTGTGTATGTGAACGACAGCCTGGTTTCGCCACCGGGCAATTATCCCTTTGCCACATCGCTGGAGCCGGACGAAAAAACCAAAGAAGAGTTTGAATCACATACCAATATTGACTTTGATGAACTCTGGTACAAAGCCAGTAATGAAAAAACCGTTGTGATAGCCCGGAAGAAGGACACTTTCATTGAAGCTATTACCCTTTTCTCCTACATATTTTGTTCGTTTCTTTTTCTGGTGGCTTTTGTACAGCTGATCGCATTTATACTCAAAGCCATCAGCGACCGCACTGGTTTGCGCCGGCTTCTACAGCTCAACATCCGCTCGCAGGTACATGGCACCATCATCTTTATCAGTGTGTTCTCTTTTCTCATCATCGGCGCTGCCACTATTTCTTTCTTCATCAGCCGGTATAACCGGAACAACAGCGATAAACTGAGCCGTACCCTAAAGATTATGGTGAACGAGATGGAAAAGAAACTGTCAGACCATACTACATTTGACGATGTGGTGAAACTGTATGATTCGGTCTCCAATTTACCATTGCAGGAACTGGTAAATGAAGTGGCCGAGATTCACGGCGTGGATGTGAATGTATATGACCTGGGGGGCAACCTGCAGGTTTCCTCCGAGGCCAATGTGTACACCAAGGGGGTGCTGAGTAAAAAAATTGACCCTACAGCTTTTTATCATTTGGACAGGCTGCGGCATGTGCAACATGCGCAGGAGGAAAGAATTGGAAACATTTCTTATCTCAGTATGTATTCTCCTGTACGGGATGAGGACAGAAGGGTGTATGCTTATATCAATATCCCTTATTTCACTTCCAAACCGGAACTGGAGCAGGAGATTTCGAACTTCCTGGTCACTATCATTAACCTGAATGCATTTATATTCTTAGTGGCAGGGCTGATTGCATTGCTCATCACCAACCGAATTACCCGTTCCTTTGCCATCATCAGCGATAAGATGAAGGAAGTGAACCTGGGCCGGCACAACGAGGAGATTGCCTGGAACCGGAACGATGAAATCGGTGAGCTGGTGAAAGAGTATAATAAGATGGTGGCCAAACTGAGCGAAAGTGCCGATGCGTTGGCCAAAAGCGAAAGGGAAGGGGCCTGGAGGGAAATGGCCAGGCAGGTGGCACATGAGATCAAGAACCCGCTGACACCGATGAAGCTGAGTATCCAGTACCTGCAGAAAGCCATCCATAACAACCAGGATAATGTAAAAGAACTTTCGGCCAATGTTGCCGGTACGCTGATCGAGCAGATTGACCATCTTTCTAAAATTGCTGCCGACTTTTCACAGTTTGCCAATATCGGCAATACCCATGTTGAATCGTTTGACCTGCATGAAGTGATCGGTTTGCTGAAAGATCTTTATCAGTCGAACCCCAATGTACAGCTGATATGGTACCCGGTAAACAATAAAGTGATGATCAAAGCAGACAAAACTCAGATGAACCGCCTCTTCACCAACCTGCTGGCCAATGCCGTAGAAGCCTGCAGCGGCGCTGAAGTTTGCCGGATCAACATAGATGAAAAAGGTGATGGCGAAAACATCATCATCAGCATAAAGGATACCGGTGAGGGCATCCCTGCTGAAATGCGGGATAAAATCTTTGTGCCCAACTTTACCACCAAATCATCCGGTACCGGTTTGGGGCTTGCCATGTGCCAGGGTATCGTGGAGCAGGCAAAGGGAAAGATATGGTTTGACACGGAGCAGGGAAGAGGAACAACCTTTTTTGTACAACTGCCTGTTGCCGGCAGATAGTTCCTTTCTGTTCCTATCTTTAATTACAAAACCCCAACCGATGAAGCGCATCTTCTTTTGGCTCTGCATCAGCACAGCTACTGCCGGCATACATGCCCAGCCTACCCAAAAACCCCCATTGCATGGTAAAAACTGGATGGCCATCACCGGCAAGCCGCTGGCAGCCACAGCCGGTTCCATGATTTTTCAAAAAGGCGGTAATGCAGTAGATGCCGCCTGTAGCATGCTGGCCGCTACCTGCACCATGTGGGATGTATTGAGCTGGGGTGGAGAGACACAGGCACTCATCTATAACCCCAAAACAAAAAAAGTAATTGCTATTAATGCACTGGGTGTGGCGCCAACAGGAGCCACAGCCGATTTTTTTAAGAGCAAAGGCTATTCATTCCCACCGGAGTATGGTCCACTTGCAGCTGTAACTCCGGGAACAGTGGGTGGTTTATGTCATATGCTGGCTAATTATGGAACGATGAGCCTGGAACAGGTACTGAAACCTGCGATGGAACTGGCGGCCGGTTATCCCATCGACGCACAAACAGCCAATGCAATGGAGCGGGGTAAGGAAAGGATCAAACAATGGCCATACAGTAAAAAAATTTTTCTTCCGCACCCGGGAGAAAAAAAGGAAGCGCCGGAGGCTGGAGAAATTTTTGTACAGAAAGATTTGCTTGCAACACTTACAAAGATGGTGGAGGCTGAAAGAGCAGCGTTGAAACAAAAGAAATGCAGGAAGGATGCCATCATGGCGGCCTGCGATCGGTTTTACAAAGGAGACATTGCCAAAGAATTTGTGCGGGGTTGCCGGGAGCAGGGCGGGTTGATAACTCTTGAAGACCTTGCCAAATGGAATCCTTTTGAAGAAGAACCGGTGTCGGTGAATTACAAAGGCATTGATGTATATAAACTGCAGCAATGGACACAAGGACCGGTGCTGCTGCAATCGCTAAACATACTGGAGAACATTGACCTGAAGAAGTTGGGTTACAACAGTTCAAAGTATATCCATACTATTTATCAAACAATGAACCTTGCTTTCGCCGACCGTGACTTTTATTATGGCGACCCTTACTTCGCACCGCAGGAACCTATCAATGGGTTATTAAGTAAGGAATACGCAAAGCAAAGAGCCGCATTGATCAAACCGGATAAGAATGATCCTTCCATCCGTCCGGGTGACCCGTATCCTTTTGAAGGGAAGGCAAATCCTTATGCCGAACTACTGAAGAACTGGAACAAATCAGGCGATGGCAACCGCAATTTTGTACCGGCACATGACTCTGCTGCAACTGCCATGAATGATGCATTGTATATGGAGAGGCTTTGGATGGGCACCACATCTGTAGAAGCAGCGGATAAAGAAGGCTGGGTGGTTTCCATTACACCCAGCGGGGGCTGGCTGCCTGCCTGCATAGCGGGTAATACCGGTGTGGGTATGAGCCAGCGGCTTCAGAGTTTTGTGTTGGATGCATCCATTAATCCTTTTAATGTAATAGAACCGGGTAAGCGGCCCCGGGTGACACTCACCCCAACGATGGCTTTAAAAGATGGTAAACCATACCTCTCTTTTGCGGTACAAGGCGGCGACACACAGGACCAGAACCTGCTGCAGTTCTTCCTGAACATGGTGGAGTTCAACATGACCGTGCAGCAGGCTTGTGAAGCAGCCAATATCAACAGCAACCAGCTCTGGCTCTCACTCGGTGGTACAAGGATTGAAGACCGCAAACCAAGACCCGGTGACATTTTAGTGGGCAACAGTACACCAGAAGCCGTAAGAAATGAATTAAAGAACATGGGCTATAAAATAAGCACGGGCAACCGCACCAGCGGGCCGATTAATGCCATTTATTTTGACTGGAAGCATGGCAGTTTTTGGGGCGGATCATCCAATAATGGCGAAGACTATGGCATAGGCTGGTAACTGCAGATAGAACCCAATAGCTGATGTGGTTGTTACTATAACCCGGATATGCACCGAAGTATCGTCCCTCTCCGGAGGAGAGGGTGAGGTCTGGAGGATTATGGGATTGTGAGGTAATCATAAACTATGCATCATAAATTGCGTAGTTTATTAACCGTGTCGCTATTTCCAGATTATCAGTTAAACTTGCAAAATCTTTATAAATCAATTCTGTTGCTAAAGTAATGGGCATTAGCTGAATGAATTTTTCATTATTGCCTACATATTCAATATTATCATCCGTTTTTTCAATTTCGAATAATGTGATCTCATTCTCTAAAGAAAGATAATTTTTGAAATATATGAGTATTGCCTCAGATTCTGGATTTATCCCTTTGAGTTCGTATAAGCGGAGAAGTAGTTGCTCATTTTTTAAATATGGGATTAATTCCTGAAGTGTCATTTCATTTTCGATATTAGTGAAAAATTATTTTCTCTTTTCTTACCCACTCCTCAAACTCCTTCAACCCAAAACTGCTCAGGTTCCATTCTTTTGTCAATCCGCCTTTCTGTGCGGCCAGTACACCGTACTTCACATCATTAAAACCTTCGCGGAAGTGGGCATCGGGGTCAATAGAGAGCAATACTTTTTTCTGCAGGGCATAATCAATCCATTTCCAGTCCATATCCAGCCGGCGGGGGTGGGCATTTATTTCTATCACCACTTTATTGGCGGCACAGGCATCAATAATTTTTTTATGGTCAACCGGGTAGCCGTTGCGGCTGAGCAGCAGGCGGCCTGTCATGTGGCCGAGGATACGGGTGTAAGGGTTCTCGATGGCCTTTATCAGCCGGGCCATGGCTTTTTCTTCCGTCATCTTCAGGTTGCTGTGAACAGAAGCAATCACTAGGTCAAATGTTTTTAGGATATGTACGGGATAATCAAGACTGCCATCGTTCAGGATATCGCTTTCAATGCTCTTGAAAATCTTAAAGGGCTTTAATTGCTTATTGAGTTCATCAATCTGCTTGTGCTGGGCTTTGATGCGGTCTTCTTTCAGCCCGTTGGCATAAAAAGCCGTTTGCGAGTGATCAGAGATGACCAGGTATTCATAGCCCCGTTTGATACACTCTTCCGCCATTTCTTCCAGTGTATTGCTGCCATCGCTCCAGTTGCTATGGCTGTGAATGATGGAGCGGATATCTTCTGTCCGGATAAGTTCAGGCAACATTTTTTTTGCGGCCTTGTCAATAATGTCGGCTGTTTCCCGCAGGCAGGGCGGTATATAAGTAATACCCGCTTTGGTAAAAATAATCTCATCTTCTTCCGTTTCATCGCCATTATATTTCAGGCCGGGGTATTTTTTATTAAAAGCTTCGGTGAATGCAGCATTTCCTGTTGTTCTGAATAATTCCGCTGCCCTGTTACTGCCTCCTGTATATAGACGGAGCTTCAATCCGTTCTTTAATTTAAATAAAAGGCTGTTTGCTGTTTCCTCCATCAGTTCAGGTGGTTGTGCAGTCTGGAATTTCGGTTTGATGTTCTCATTGGATTCAAGTATCACAAATTCCAGTTCTTCAATGGTTGTTGACTGCCGGCGATAATTACCGGTCACTCTTACTTTATCCGTGGAGAATAATTTTTTTAAATAGCCTTCCACCTGCGGAAATATTTCTTCCAATTGTGCGTATAAGAAATGTCCCTGGTTGAGAAAATAGAATTCTATTGCTGCCTGCACATTGGCCTGTGTTTTTTCACCAAAGCCTTTGAACAGGGTCAGCCGGTTCTCGCCGCAGGCATAGAGGAGTTCACCCAGCGATTCAATTTCCATTTCTTTCCAGATGGTATGTATCTTTTTCGGACCGATGCCTTTTATATTCAGCATCTCAATCACTCCCGGCGGTGTTTTTTGTATGTATTCATTCAATACTTCCAGTTTGCCCGTATCGAGCATTTCTATCACTTTTTTGCCCACACTGTCGCCGATACCCTTTATGCTGAAAAGTTTCTCCCTGGGGCTGTCTTTAAGCTGCATGGGCAGCTTTTCGATGTTAAAAGCGGCTATGGAGTAGGTTTTGGTTTTAAAGGAGTTTTCGCCGTGGATATCCATCAGTTTGGCGAGCAGGTCAAAATTGTCGGCTATGGCGGAGTTATCCATACCACTAATTTAGAAAAGTCTGACGGTCTCCGTCTGACTGTTCGCCTGGAAAAATAAAAGCCGAGGACCTGCCTGCCGGCCTTGCTCCGCTGAAGCTATGCGAAGGTGAGCAGGCAGGTTTTACGGATGAGCACAGATTATTCCGGTAAGTAAAATTTGCAATTCTATCGGGAATAGTTCTGAAAGCTGGGGCTGTGTGTGGTTCCTCTACTTAAAGGAGAAGTCAGGTGAGGCGGTTCAAAAAAAGTCCCGGAGTGAACCGGGACTTTCTATCTTGTTTAAGCTAAACTTAAACTTATTTCTTTTTCTTAGCGGCTTTCTTCTTAGGAGCAGCTTTTTTCTTTGCAGCTTTTTTCTTTGCGGCCATTTTTTAGAATTTAATGTTAGTAAAAATGGGTTAACGATAGTAAAAATAACAATTATTTTATACTACCCAAATTTTTTTTCCACATAATTCTCTGAATGAGCCCTCACGGATTATGCAGAAAGATGATTTATGCACCAGCTTCGATCACGGAAACGAATGTTCTGTTGTTCTTTCCTTTCTTGAATTCAACTACTCCGTCGCTTAATGCGAACAATGAAAAATCTTTTCCAACACCCACATTTTTCCCGGGATGATAAACATTACCACGCTGACGAACGATGATATTACCGGATATAGCTGCTTGTCCGCCGAAGATTTTTACACCAAGACGTTTGCTTTGTGAGTCACGGTTATTCTTTACACTGCCTTCACCTTTCTTATGTGCCATAATAGTATGATTTAAATTCCAAACAACAAATTCCAAATCAAAAAACGCTTCCTGGAATTTGGGATTTGCTTCTTGTTATTTTATTGAGGTTACTTTGATCCTGGTATATGCTGTACGGTGGCCTTTCTTTTTACGGAATCCTTTTCTTCTTTTTTGTTTGTAAGCGATCACGGTATCACCTTTCACCTGGTCAATGATCTCAGCTTTTACCTTTGATTTTACAGAAGGACCCACTGATAGTTTTCCATCCGCATCCACTAACAGCACTTTCAGCTCCACTTTGTCGCCGGCCTTACCCTCCAGGCGGGGTACATACAGGGTCTGGTCTTTTTCCACTTTGAACTGCTGACCAGCCACTTTTATTACAGCTATCATACGTATAAAATTATTCCGAAGAATCCCTTCGGGGGCGGCAAAGGTAGGGGGAAAAACTGTACCTGCAAACGGGAAATCAAAGATTTACCTGAATGCCTTGGCTTTTTTGCCTAAGGATTTTGGATATTAAACCACCCCGTTTTGCCTGGGCTTCCGTTATATTTGTAATTCCGCCCGGACGGTCGGACAGGCCCTCTTCCGGGGTTCTCTTTTCATAGCGTATGAAAATCAAGTCTTTTTTAGCAAAACCCTTCGCCTCCTACATATATAAAGGTATCCGCAAAGGAATGGGCACGGCCCTCGCTGACCAAGAAAACATTCTGAAAACCCTGATTAAAACCGGCCGGAACACCGAATTTGGGAAAGCTGCCGGGCTTGAAAAAGTGAATAACTACGAGGAATTCAGGCAGGCGGTAGCGCTGATGGATTATGAAGAAATGCGGCCCTGGGTGGATAGGATAAAAGAAGGCCGGCATAATGTGCTTTGGAAAGGCAAACCTGCTTATTTCGCCAAGACATCCGGCACTATCAGCGGTATCAAGTATATTCCCATTACCAAAGATTCTATCCCTAACCATATCAACACGGCCCGTAATGCGCTGCTTTGCTACATGGCGGAAACAGGCAAAACAAAATTCGCAGATGGAAAGCTGATATTTCTTTCCGGCTCGCCTGAACTGGAAAGGGTGGGCGGCATTCCTACGGGAAGACTCAGCGGAATAGTGAACCATCATGTGCCCAGGTACCTCCGCACCAACCAGATGCCATCTTATGAAACCAACTGCATTGAAGACTGGGAAAACAAGCTGAAGAAGATAGTGGATGAAACGATTGACAAGAACATGACTCTTATCAGCGGCATACCGCCATGGATGCAGATGTACTTTGATGAGCTGATAAAGCGAAGCGGAAAAAAAGTGGGTGAACTATTCCCTAATTTCAGTGTGATGGTGCAGGGCGGGGTAAATTTTGAACCTTATAAGGCAAAACTCTTTGAAAGTATCGGCCGGAAGGTGGATACGATAGAACTGTTTCCTGCCAGCGAAGGATTCTTTGCTTTCCAGGATTCGCAGGAGGCGGAAGGATTGTTATTAAATACCAGCAGTGGTATCTTTTTTGAATTTATTCCTGCGGGAGAAATTTTTACTGAAAACCCAAAAAGAATTTCACTGAAGGATGTGAAAGTGGGGGAAAACTATGCAATGATCATCAACAGCAATGCCGGCCTCTGGGGATATAACCTCGGAGACACGGTAAAATTTGTTTCCACCGAACCTTACCGTCTGTTGGTGACAGGAAGAACCAGGCATTTTATCTCCGCCTTTGGCGAACATGTGATCGGCGAAGAAGTGGAAGCCAGTATGCTCAGGGCGGCCAAAGAGGAAAATGTACATATCACAGAATTCACCGTTGCGCCTTTTGTGAGTGGCGATGCAGGAACATCCTACCATGAGTGGTTCATTGAATTTGAGACGATGCCGCATGATCTTTCTTCCTTTGCAGTAAAACTTGACCACAACCTCAGGGAGAAGAATCTTTATTATGACGACCTGGTAGGGGGTAATATTCTACGTCCGCTGAAAATAACACCCGTCCGCAAAAACGGGTTTATTGATTACATGAAATCAATTGGTAAACTGGGCGGGCAGAATAAAGTGCCCCGGCTGAGTAACGACCGGAAGATTGCTGACGGACTGGCAAAATTTCAGGAGCAGGAAATTATTAATTAATACTTATTAATTAATAATTTAAAACAAATTTCATGAATTCAGAAACAGTTAAAAAACGTATTGCCATTTTTGGTTCTACCGGTTCTATCGGCACACAGGCACTGGATGTGATTGCCGCTAACCCGGATAAATTTTCTGCAGAAGTGCTCACGGCACAGAGCAATGATGAACTGCTGGTGCAGCAAGCGCTGAAGTTCAATCCGAATGTGGTGGTGATCGGCGATGAAAAAAAATACCCGAATGTAAAAGATGCCTTGTCATCTGCGGATATAAAAGTATTTACAGGTGAAAAGTCGCTGGAAGATGTGGCTGCCATGGATTGTTATGATATGATGCTGGCTGCCATTGTGGGTTATGCTGGTTTAAAGCCGACATTGAAGGCAATTGATAACGGAAAGGCCATCGGGTTAGCCAACAAAGAGACGTTGGTGGTGGCAGGAGATATTATCATGAACAGGGCGGTGGAGAAAAAAGTACCTGTCATCCCGGTGGATTCAGAACATTCGGCCATTTTTCAATGCCTGGTGGGTGAAACAAGGAACCGGATTGAAAAGATCATTCTTACTGCTTCGGGCGGGCCATTCATTGGCCGTAAACCAAACTATCTCGTAAATGTAAAAAGGGAACATGCCTTGCAGCACCCCAACTGGACGATGGGCGCCAAGATTACCATTGATTCAGCCACCCTGATGAACAAAGGGCTGGAGATGATAGAAGCCAAATGGCTCTTCAACCTGAAACCAGAGCAGGTGCAGGTACTCATTCACCCGCAAAGCATTATTCACAGTATGGTGCAGTTTGAAGACGGGAGCATCAAGGCTCAAATGGGTTTGCCGGATATGAGATTACCGATTCAGTATGCACTTTCTTTTCCCCGGAGGCTGAAGAACGATTTCCCCCGCTATGATTTCCGGAAAGTGGCAAACCTCACTTTTGAAGAGCCTGATGTTAAAACATTCAGAAACCTGGTGCTGGCGCAGGAAGCGCTGAATAAAGGGGGTAACCTGCCCTGTGTAATGAATGCAGCCAACGAAATAGCCGTGTATGCTTTCCTTAAAAACCGTATCAACTTCCTTGATATGACCAATGTGATTGAAAAGACCATGGAAACCATCCCCTTTATCGCCCGGCCCACCCTGGAGGAATATTTTGAAAGCGACGGGGAGGCCCGTACCTTTGCTGCCGACTCTATCAAACTGTAAAACCGGAATTCTGAATCATATTAACGATTTGGAATTTTTTATTTTTAATAAACACTATGAGTTTATTAGCGATGAACTGGACACAGGTGGGCCTGCTCGTAGGGCAACTGCTGCTGGCTTTGTCCATCCTGGTGGTATTGCATGAATTTGGCCACTACATTACGGCCCGCTGGTTCAGATGCCGGGTGGAAAAATTCTTCCTGTTCTTTGATCCCTGGTTTGCACTGGTAAAAAAGAAAGTGGGTGAAACCGTGTATGGCATTGGCTGGCTGCCGCTTGGCGGTTACGTAAAAATATCCGGGATGATTGATGAGAGCATGGACAAGGAAGCGATGAAACAACCCCCGAAAGAGTGGGAGTTCCGCAGCAAACCGGCCTGGCAGCGGCTGATTGTGATGATGGGGGGTATTATTATGAATGTACTGGTAGCATTTGTGATTTATGCCTTCATATTAATGATATGGGGTGAAAAGAAAATCCCCACTTCATCCATGAAATATGGGGTTCATGTGGTGGACAGTACGATGTATAAAATGGGATTAAGAAATGGTGACAGGATACTGAAGATTGACGGGAAAGAAGTGACCGATTATGAAAAGCTGAGGCGTAATCTATTATTGGGAAGCTCTGTAACGGTTGACAGGAATGGCCAGGAAGTCAACCTGACACTGGATGAAGATTTTATCGGGCAATTGGTGGAGAACAGGAATAAAGATGTAAGTGGCTTTGTGGAGGTAAGAAAACCAGCCATTGTTTTTTTGGTGCCGGACACATCCCGGGCCTATAAAGCAGGGTTGCGTAAAGACGACAAATTAATGGCCGTGGATTCGGCGGGATTTGATTTTTATGATGAACTGCAAAACCTGTTGTTCAAACACAAGAACAAAACAATAATACTTACCGTATCAAGAAATGGACAGGAGGTTAAGTTTCCTGTTACCGTATCAGAAGAAGGGAAGATCGGATTTGTGCCTTATGGAATGGATTACCAGCAAATGGACAGTTTGGGCTGGGCAAAACTGAATGTCACCAAATACAGTTTCTTCAGTGCTTTTCCCGCTGGTGTCCGCAAAGCAGGAACGGAACTGAAATTTTATGTAGAGCAGTTCAAGAAGATACTGAACCCCAAAACAGGGGCTTATAAAGGGGTTGGTGGCTTTAAAGGAATGGCCAGGATATTCAACAAATACACCTGGGATTGGGAGCAGTTCTGGACCATGACCGCTTTTCTTTCCATTGTCCTTGCCTTCATGAATATGCTGCCCATCCCGGCCCTCGATGGCGGCCATGTTATGTTCACTTTATACGAAATGATAACAAGAAGAAAGCCAAACGAGAAGTTCCTGGAATATGCACAAATAGTTGGCATGATTTTGTTGCTGGGATTAATGCTGTACGCAAACGGGAACGACTGGTTTGGATGGGGGAAATAGTATTGAGTCAGGAGTCAGGAGTCAGGAGTTCGGAGTCAGGAATCTCACGGGTATTGACTCGGAACTATTGACTACAGACTCCCGACTCAAAAAAGGGGGCGCCCGGTTTTGACAGCATAGATCTTTGAAAGTGTAAGCATGTACTGCGTTGCGTAATTAGCAGTTAAATCTGAATACGAAAACCATAAATGGCAATACTCAGTATGCCATGGCTGCCTAATCAGTGATTTAGCAGTCATTCGGGCCGCCGGGCCGGTTCGCTTGTTTCCATGCCCCGCCGCCGACTTAAAACAAAACAAGATGCCGCAATCAAAGGCTGTGCTGATTGCTTAAGACCATCCAGCTACGGAAATAATCGGTTGCCGGTTTCCAGTTGCTTCCCGACATAATAAAACAGGATAAACATGTAGAAAGCTTTTGAAGAATATGTTTGGACAGGAGTTCGACTCTCCTCGCCTCCACAGCAGGAGGCTGTCTCAAAAGTATTCTAACCACAGAGGTGCTCAGAGTTTATGCACAGAGTAACCAGAGTGATTATTGTGATTAACAATACTCTGTGTATTCTCCGTGAAAACAACTCCGGTGGCTCTGTGGTTTTATTTTTTGCTTTTGAGACAGCCTCTTTTTTGTTGTGAATGATTTTAGTCAAATAATTTTTCATACCAAACAATTCCTAAGCTGCTGTATTGCTTTTTTTAGCTTTGATCTTTGCATTATGTTATAAATTAGTGATGGCTTTTGGAATTTGAGCCTGAGCTATCTCTTATGAATGATGAGAAAAACAACAAGATCGGGGAACTAGGCACACTGGCAGGCTCTTATGCAGGGCGTACCGGATCTCCTTCGTTCGATATGCTGCGACCCTGGAAAATTATTTCACCCAATAATATTTACATCATCTGGCTATCTGTATTGTTGTTTTCGATGTATGCCTTTGCCAGGCATGGTTTCAACTGGATAGCCCTCTCCACATCGCTGATCGCCAGTGTACCAGTCGGGTTTGCAATAGCTTTCTTTGAAACACAGTCGCAGGAGTTTCGCCGTAAGCACCGCCGCACCAAATTTTGGTTTTACCTGCTCTACCGCACTTTCAGGGTGGTGGTCTGGTTTATGGTATTATTCTTTTTCATTATGGTCATTGTGAACTGGCTGAAGATAAACACTTACGAAACTATCTTCCCGCATAGCCTGAATGATTTTTTTACTACGAGAAAAGTATTTGAATTTCTCGGCATTGCACTGGGCATTTCCCTGCTTTCCAATTTTATGGATGAACTGCACCGCAAACTGGGCCGGGATGCTATTTACAACCTGGTGCTGGGTAAATATCACCAGGTAAAGCAGGAGGAACGGCTTTTTCTTTTTATTGACCTTAACCATTCAACGGATATTGCCGAGGAAATGGGAGAAATGGAATACAGTCATTTCCTGCAGGATTATTTCTACGACATCAGTGAGCCGATTGCCCGTTATTTCGGTAGGGTGTACCAGTATGTAGGAGATGAGGCGGTGGTGACATGGCCGCTGAAAAAAGGTTTTCGTTATGCTGTTTGTGTACGCTGTTTTTTTGCCATACAAAAACAGATCCGCCGTTTCAGGCCTTATTATGAAAAAAGATATGGAAGGGTGCCTGAGTTTAAGGCTGCATTGCATGGGGGAACAATAGTGGTGTCGGAAGTAGGAAAATACAAATCAGAGATTGCTTACCACGGCGATGTGCTGAACACTACAGCAAGGATGCTGAGCAGGTGTCATGAACTGGAATCAGAGTTCCTGGTTTCCGGCTGGGTGATGCAGCGGGTGGAAATGCCAAAATTTTTAAAGAGCGATGTTATGGGCTCTTTTCAGTTAAAGGGAAAACAACAGGAGGTACAAGTGCACTCCATCTACCTTACGGTTGACAAAGAATCAGTAAAGCGGCGGAGGCTGTTTACAAAAAAAATAAAGACGAATGAATGAATCAGGCGGGCTTAGCCCCGAAACTTTGTATTGGACGTAGGATTACCAGGGCAACCATGTTTTTGTGAAGCACAGGAGGCAAAAAGTATAACTAATGTGATCAATGTTAGCGCAATAAAAAGTTTATTTTTCATATTCAGATAGATAGTTGAGAATTGTTAAACGATAAAATCAGTTCTTTATTTTGCCGTTATAAAGATAGTACAGGCATCTTTTACAGCCCTCGATTATTTTTTTCAGTCTAAAGATTGATTCTTTTTTCCTAAAACGCTGGTTTTCTTGACTTCAGATAAGTAGTCCGGGTAAAATTGATTTTGATAACCATAGCAAACCGTTAACTTTACCGCCCCGGATATTCTGAAATATTAAGAGTAATTACTGACCCCCATGCTGCAACTGAAAAAACCCCTTGCCTTTATTGACCTTGAGACCACCGGCATTAACCTGGGTACAGACCGGATAGTGGAGATAGCGATTGTGAAGATTCTGACCGACGGTAGCCGGAGTGTGAAAAGAAAGCTTATCAACCCGGAAATGTCCATCCCCAAAGCCGCCAGCGATGTGCATGGCATTACCGATGAGATGGTGAAGGATGCTCCTGCTTTCAGGAAGGTAGCTCAGGAATTGAAACAGATGCTGGATGGCTGCGACCTGGCCGGCTATAATTCCAACCGTTTTGATATCCCGCTGCTGATGGAAGAGTTTCTGCGGTCTGAGGTGGAGTTTGACATGAAGAACCGCAGGCTGCTGGATGTGCAGAATATTTTTCATAAGATGGAACCCCGGACGCTGGGCGCCGCTTATAAATTTTATTGCAATAAAATACTGGAAGGAGCCCACAGCGCCGAAGTAGATGCATCAGCTACCCATGAAATTCTTGAAGCACAAATTGAAAAATACCCCGAACTCGGAAACTCCGTTGAATCTGTTTTAAAAATGATGGGAGAAGACCAGATCGTTGATTTTGCCCGCCGCTTTGTGATGGATAACGGTACTGAGGTTTTTAACTTCGGAAAATATAAAGGCCGACCGGTAGCAGATGTACTAAGGGCCGAACCACAGTACTATGACTGGATGATGAAAGGCGATTTCCCCCAGCACACTAAACAGAAGCTCACCGAAATTTATACCCGTACCATGCTGAAAAAGATGTAATGCGGTTTCTTGCCTGCCTAACCTGCCGGTGAACATTTTTAACACAGCTTGCCGCACATTTGTTGTAAATTCGGTTTCACATTACACAGAATCACCTGGAAAAGCTAGTCGTCATACCAACCTATAATGAGAAGGAGAATATCAGCAGTATCCTTCATGCCATCTTCAATTTGAATGATGGGTTTCATGTATTGGTTGTAGATGATGGTTCGCCGGACGGCACAGCCTTGATTGTTAAAGATCTCAGGTCAAAATTTTCCGGACAACTTTTTATAGAAGAAAGAACAGGGAAACTGGGTCTGGGCACAGCATATATTCTTGGGTTTAAATGGGCGCTAACCCGTGGTTACCAGTTTATTTTCGAAATTGATGCAGATTTTTCTCATAACCCGGCCGATCTTTCCCGTCTCTATGATGCCTGCAAGTACGGGGGCGCCGACCTTGCCATTGGTTCCCGTTACGTAAAAGGCGGAGGATTGGTGAACTGGCCACGAAACAGGATTGCTTTGTCGAAAGGAGCATCCGTTTACACCCGGATGATAACCTGGATGCCGGTAAAGGACCCGACTGCCGGTTTCATGTGCTACAAAAAAGAGGTGCTGGAAACCATCAACCTGGAAAAAATCCCCTTTGTGGGGTATGCCTTCCAGATAGCCATGAAGTTCACGGCCTGGAAATTAGGCTTCAAATTAATTGAAGTGCCCATCATTTTCAACGACCGGGTGTATGGCTTGTCTAAAATGAATAAAGGCATTGTAAAAGAAGGTATCCTCGGTGTACTCAAACTCCGCTGGAAAAGCTGGTTCACCAATTACCGTAAAAAGGTAAGCAATAAAGAACCGGAAAAAACCACAATCGGCGCCATTCAGCAAAATGAGATAATGGCAGAGAGTAAGTAAGCTCTTTTTTGTTTAGTTTTCAGGCTGATGAAAAAAGCCTTTCTCCAGTTACACATCGCTGTTTTCCTGGCAGGCTTCACCGGAATTTTAGGCCGGTTGATTGACCTGAACGAAGGCCTGCTGGTCTGGTACAGGCTGTTCCTCACATCCGCCACCATGTGGATCCTGTTCTCCATTTCCAAAAAACTAAAAAGGATTCCGCTGCTGGATATTATTAAACTGTCCGGTATAGGGTTCCTGGCGGCGCTTCACTGGGTTAGTTTTTATGGAGCCATTAAATATGCAAATATATCAGTGGCGCTGGTTTGTTTTTCAGCGATTGGCTTTTTTACGGCATTACTGGAACCTTTTATCCTCCGTATCCGTTTCAAATGGGCAGAAACGCTGCTGGGTTTGGTGGTGATGGCTGGCATCTATATTATTTTTCACTTTGACCCACAATACAAGACGGGCATTATCCTGGGAATCCTGTCGGCTATTTTCATCTCCATTGTTATTATACTTCTTAAACAATTTGTAAAGCGGATTAACCCGGAAACACTGCTCACCTACCAGCTTACAGGCGGGCTGGTTACCCTTTCATTTATCATGCCTTTTTATTTGCAGCGGTTTCCGACAGATTATATCATTCCTGACGCCAATGACTGGATGTGGCTGCTGGTGCTTTCCTGGGTTTGCTCGGTAATCGCTTTTCAATTCACTGCTTATGCTTTAAAAAGACTTTCGGCATTTACTGTTAACCTCACTTTTAATTTGGAGCCGGTATATGGCATCATCCTCGCTTTTATTGTTTATAAGGAAAATGAGCTGCTCAGTAAGTGGTTCTTTATTGGGTTTGCCATGATTGCGGCTGCTTTAATCTTTCACCTGATCATGCTGTTGAGGGAAGAAAGAAAAAAATCGGCTTATGAACTCATCGAATCCATATCATCAAAGAATCATTGACTATTACCGTGATACCGAGAATGCCTATAAAGATTCATGGGATCTGGATAACAGCTTTTCCATTCATTATGGTTACCGGGATAGGCAGGTAAAATCATTTCCGGAATCATTAGTGAGAATGAATGAAGTGATGATGAATGCTGCGGATATAAAATCAACTGACAGAGTGCTGGATGCCGGCTGCGGAGTGGGGGGCAGCAGTATATTTCTGGCAGGCATGCCGGGGTGCAGGGTAACGGGAATTACGCTTAGTGAAAGACAGGTGCAGCAGGCAACGGATAATGCAACAAAGAAAGGCATCAATGACCGGGTTGATTTTAAAACAATGAATTACTCGGCTACTGATTTTCCCGATGCCAGTTTTGATGTGGTGTGGGGATGTGAAAGCATTTGCTACGCTGATAGCAAGGAACAATTCATTAAAGAAGCATGGCGGCTGTTGAAACCGCGGGGCCGGTTAGTGGTGGCCGACGGATTTGTTTCAGCTTTTGAGAATAATGACAACCCTGTTATCCGCCGATGGCTGGATGGATGGCAGGTGAATTACTTAGAAACACCGCAGCGGTTTCAAAAGTTTATGCAGGAGGCAGGATTTACTTCCATACTGCACCGGGATATAACTAAAGAAGTATTGCATTCTTCCCGCAGGCTGCATAGATTCTATTATCTGGCCAGTCTTTATTTGCTCTGGAAGAAGATAAATTTTTCCAAACCCGCCTCTGATATGCAGAAAAAAAATATCAGGGCCTGCAAATACCAGCACAAGGGGCTGAAAAAAGGCCTCTGGCAATATGGGCTGATAACCGGGGTAAAACCCTGACAGCTTTTCCCCGTATTCCACTATCTTAGAAAAATAAAATCTCCATCATGAAGTGGACTACTGTCTTTATCATCTCACTATGCACCATTCATCATTCACAAGCTCAGAAGAAACCCATCGACCATTCTGTTTACGATAGCTGGCAGCATATCGGCGAACGAATGATCAGTAATGACGGCAAATGGGTGGTTTATACCATTGACCCGCAGGAAGGAGATAACGAACTGCTGATACAATCCTCCGATGCGAAATATAAAAAGACAATACCCAGGGGATACAGCGCTGTGATTACCGAAGATAGCCGTTATGTGGTATTTAAGATAAAACCATTCTTTAAAGACACAAGAGAAGCCAGGATCAAAAAGAAAAAGGCAGATGATATGCCCAAAGATTCACTTGCTATTGCGGAACTCGGCAAAGAAGAGGTTTGGAAAAAAGAAATGGTGAAGAATTATAAAACCCCGCAAAAATCTTTTGGCTGGGTGGCTTATCAACTGGAGAAAATGCCTGAACCGGGTACAAAATCAAAAACCACCGATATAAAAGCCAGTACCAAAGTGACCGACAGCCTGAACCGGGTAATTGATTCATTGCAAAGAGTAATTGAGTCTGCGCCAACAAAAAAGAAGAAAAAAAAAGATGAGGACGAGACTTTTGACTCCGAACTTCCGACTCCCGACTACATTGACGCCGACGGTGATGAAACCACCACTACCCCTGCCGAACCTGCCAATGATCTTGTGGTAAAAGAACTGGCAACAGGTAAAGAAGTTCTGTTTGCCAAAGTACTGGAATATTATTTCTCCAAAGCGGGTGAAAAGCTGCTGATGGAACAGGCGAAGGACCCGGCGGATTCCCAGAGTACAAGAAGAGTGCTGCTGTATGACCTGAAGACCGGACAGTCAACCCTGCTCAGCAAAGGGGGGAATGAGTATAAGAATTTCGCCATGACGGAAGATGGCTCACAGGTAGCCTATGTGGCGGAACGGGATGCCAAACCAAAAGACCAGGTGAAATATTACAAGCTCTGGTATTACAAACCCGGCATGGACAGCGCTGATGTGATAGCTGATAAAAATTCCATCGGGATGAAAATAGGCATGACCATTAGTGAGTATGGCAACTTAAGTTTCAGCAAAAGCGGCAAGCGGTTGTTCTTTGGTGCTGCGCCCGTTCCCATACCAAAGGATACCACCATTGTGGAGATGGAAATGCCAAAGGTTGATATCTGGCATTATAAGGATGATTACCTGCAGACAGTTCAGAATTTCCCGGCCAGGTTAAGAGCGGCACAGCAGGAAAATTTTTTGACAGTATATGACCTGGAAAATAAAACCATTAAGCAGCTGGGCAGCCGGGAAGTGCCGCAGGTACTGCAAACAAACGAAGGCGATGGGGATGTATTTGTGGGTGTAACGGATTTTGGAAAAAGGGTGGAAAGCCAGTGGCTGGGTGTTACCCGGAAGGATATTTATGCCATTGAAGTAAATACCGGCCAAAAGAAACTAGTGAAAGAAAACCTGCACGGGCAGGTGTATCCATCCTCCACCGGTAAATATATTATGTGGTACGACCGGAAAGCGAGGCATTACTTTGCATGGGATGGAAAAGAGACAAGGAATATTAGCTCAGCAATAAAAGTGCCGCTATGGAATGAGGAATACGACTCACCCGATGAGCCGAATAATTATGGGGTGATGGGATGGCATGAACAAGATGCGGAAGTGTTTTTATACGATAAGTATGATATATGGGCTGTTCACCCGACCGGGGCAAAAAAACCTATTTTATTTACGAAGGGAAGTGGCAGAAAGGGGAACCTGACCTTCAGGTACATTCAACTCGACCCGGAAAAAAGATTCTTTGATTCTAATGGCGACATTTTGTTCCGCTCTTTCAACCATATTTCCAAGGAAACCCGATTCACCGTTTCGGGCATGGATCCCAACCGGTTTTCTATGGTCGGTGGATGGGGCCCTGATAAATATGCGATCGGGCAGGTAGTTGGAGCGAATAAAGGGGTAAGACATCTTGTCTATACAAAGGAGAATTTTGTTGCCAAACCTGATTTATACATTGCATCTTTCTATCCAAATGAGGAGACGGGGAAAGAAAACATAAACGAAATCCGGTTATCCTCCATCAACCCCCAACAATCCAACTATCTCTGGGGCACAGCCGAACTTTTCAAATGGAAGGCTTATACTGGAAAGGATGCAACAGGTATCGTATACAAACCCGAAAATTTTGACCCAAAGAAGAAATACCCAATGGTCGTATATTTCTATGAAAGGCTAAGCGATAACTTATATGACTATAAAGAACCGGCGCCCATCCGCAGTGCTATCAATGTTCCTTATTTCGTCAGCAATGGTTATATCGTCTTCCTGCCAGACATTGAATACAAGGTTGGTTATCCCGGCCAGGGTGCTTATGATTATATCGTTAGCGGCTCCAGGGCTTTGATAAAAAAAGGCTGGGTGGATAGCACCAACATCGGTATGCAGGGCCATAGCTGGGGTGGCTACCAGGCAGTACAAGTGGCCACCATGACCAAACTGTTTAAAGCAGTATGGGCCGGCGCCCCGGTTGCCAATATGACCAGCGCCTACGGCGGCATACGTTGGGAAAGCGGGGTGAGCCGTCAATTCCAGTATGAAAAATCCCAAAGCCGCATCGGGGCCACATTGTGGGAGAAACCGGAACTCTATATCAAAAACTCACCGCTGTTTCATTTGGATAAAGTAACAGCACCCATGGTCATTATGGCTAATGATGCTGATGGCGCTGTGCCCTGGTACCAGGGAATAGAACTGTTTACTGCTTTGAGAAGGCTGGGAAAGAAAGTGTGGATGCTGAACTATAACGGGCAGGGACATGGACTAACACAGCGGCAGGACATGAAAGATTATCAAATCCGCATGCAGCAATTTTTTGACTATATGCTGAAAGGTGCGGATCCTGCCAGATGGATCACTGAAGGTGTGCCTGCGGTGAAGAAAGGGAAGGATGGGGGGTTGGATGCAGATTAGTTAATGGGATAAATGGTTAATCCGGAAAATCTGCCTGTTCGGACTAATCCCCAATTAATTAATCAACAAATTGACCATATCAGGCCGCTGCACTGATAAACTTGACCAAACTTCTTTTCGCTATTGGTAAAAGGGTCTCATCCACCGGAAAGCTTAAATCTGTTTCAATAGAATAAACAGCCGGGTTGGGCAGGTCTCTGCGGTTTCTTATCAGCTCTGCTTTGATATGTTCATAGGTGCTGCTGATGCTGCGAACCCGGTGGTCAATAAAAAATGTCCGGATGCTGCGGTATCTTTCATCATGTTTTTCAAAGATGGAAAGCCGGTACTGGTAAACTTTTGTGCGGCTCCTTTCGCCGGCGCTTAAAAAGAAATAGCCTTCCTGTGTGTCAAGCGGTATCAGCCCCACCGGGCAGATATTTATTTTCTCTTCCACGAACTCATATAACTCGGCGCCGTTGCTGATGGTGTTTTTCATCTTGCCGGCTGAAAAATGAATAATATCTTCCAGTTCCAGCATCAGTTCGTCATCCTGTATCATCTGTTCGTAAAGCACCTGTAGTTTTTCTAATTGTACGCCGGTCAGTTTTTTCGGAAAGTGCTCCTGCAGGTATTTTTTGTTTTCCCGGAAGGCGATGATATTATAGTAGTGAAAGATCACATCGGCCAGTTGCGGGTAAAGCTTGTTTTCGTTGAAATACCGGTTGATTTCCTGCAGGTAGGCGAGCAGGGTGTATTTCTTCAGCTCAAAATCAATACGTCCTTCGGCAAACCAGGTTTCGGATAAATTCTTCATAGTTTAACGGGTTTGGTTCAACTAATATACAGAAAAGACGGGTAGAAAGCCTATGAAGTTTATTTTTGCCTTGTTAAATTGTGTGTATGCGCTACCTGCTACCCTTAATTTCCCTGTTGTTTTTCTCCTGCAGTAATACTATTTACATCGTCCGCCATGCGGAAAAAGAAACCGGGATTGATATGGCAACGATGAAGCCTTCCACGGATCCCCCGCTTAGCCTGGCCGGGCAGGAGCGGGCTTTGAAGCTGAAACAGGTTTTGAGCAGCGAAAACATAAAACATATCTACTCCACCAATACAGTCCGTACCATCTCCACGGGCACCCCGCTTAAGGAACTGTACCTGGGTATGCTTATTCAGATATACAGCAGTAAGATGGATTCAATGGATGCGTTTATTCAACGGATAAAAAATATCCGTAAGGGCAATGTGCTTATTGTAGGCCATTCCAATACTGTGGATGATCTTGCCAATAAGATTGCCGGTGCTGCCGTGGTGCCGGGTGATTTGAAGGATTCCGAGTACGACAATCTTTTTATTCTGAAAAGAAAAGGGAATGCTTATAAGTTTAAAAACGAGAAGTATGGCTTATCTTCAAAATAAAATTCCTGCACCAGTTCAAAAATAATCTGTGTAAATCCGTGAATTCTGTAAGAGCTAATATTCCCTCTCTCCATTAAAATTCTCCAGTTCTTTAGCCACAGCTGATAGGAAAGTAGCGCCGAGACTTCCATCCACAATGCGGTGGTCGTAGCTCATGCTTAAATACATCATGTGGCGGATGGCGATGCTGTCGCCGGCGGGAGTTTCAATCACCACGGGTCTTTTCTTGATAGCGCCGACGGCGAGTATTGCCACTTGGGGCTGGTTAATGATTGGGGTGCCCATCAGGCTGCCGAAAGTACCCACATTGGTTAAGGTAAATGTGCCGCCTTGCGTATCATCAGCTCTCAGCTTTCCATTGCGGGCATTGTCAGCAAGATTGTTTACCTGTTTAGCAAGCCCCACCAGGTTAAGCTGGTCGGCATTTTTAATAACCGGAACAATCAGGTTGCCGCTGGGCAGGGCAGTGGCCATGCCCACATTGATATCTTTTTTTATCATAATCTTGTCGCCATCCAGTGAGCAATTGACCAGAGGGAATTTTTTGATGCAGCGGACGATTGCTTCGATGAATAGAGCAGTGAAAGTTATCTTTGTTCCCTCTCTTTTCTCAAATTCATTTTTCACTTTATCCCGCCACAGCACCAGGTTGGTTACATCTGCTTCGGTAAAACTGGTAACATGCGGGCTGGTATGCTTGCTCCGCACCATATGCTCGGCAATGAGTTTCCGCATCCGGTCCATTTCGATGATCTCTACATTACCGGTATAAGTTGTTATTTGCTGATTACTGCCGGTTTGTTGTTGCTCAACTCTTGAAACTGGAATAACCATTTCAGAAGTCATGACTCCCGGCTCCCGGCTCCTGACTCCCGACTTTCTTCCACTCACATACTGCAGAATATCTTTTTTCGTTACCCTTCCTTCATTGCCTGTTCCGGGAATATTTTCCAGCTCCGTCATGCTTACGCCTTCGCTGGCGGCGATGTTTAATACAAGCGGAGAGTAGAAGCGGTTGGAAGAGCCGTTTGTTGATTGAGGTTTGTCACCCTGATCCCGATAGCTATCTGGATGCCGGGGGGTGGTGGCCGAAGAAACAGTTTCAATAATTTCTGCTTCTTGTACTTTGTAGCTTGTGCCTTGCTCTTTTTCGGGAGCTGTAATAGTAGGTTTTAAAGATCCGGTTTCAGCAGCCCCGGTTTTTATCCTGGCTATCACTGTTCCGACAGGAACCACATCATTTACTTTATAAAGAATTTCTTCTATCACTCCGGTAGCCGTGCTGGGCACTTCACTGTCCACTTTATCGGTGGCAATTTCCAGTACGGTTTCATCCATATTTACAATATCACCGGGCTGCTTGTGCCATTTCAGCACAGTTGCCTCCATGATGCTTTCACCCAGTTTTGGCATTACTAAATCAACGAGAGCCATAAATAATTTTTATTGTAAGCAATCGGGCCAAAGGTAATGATTTGGTTATAAAACGTCTTTCAACAGTTAGCCAGGATGAATTTACGCAGAAAGTTGAGGGCAGTGGCCGCGGTCATCTCGATATTCCGCTGCCGGTCAAAACGGAGGTTTAATTTCAGTGTTTCTGTTTTTTCATTGTTGCCAACTGCAATCCATACAGTACCCACAGGTTTTTCCTCCGAGCCCCCGGCAGGCCCCATGATGCCCGAAGTGGCCAGCGCATAATCAGCATGGAGTGTGGCTATGGCCCCTTTGAGCATTTCTGTAGCTGTTTCCTCACTCACGGCGCCAAAGGATTGAATGGTCTCGGGTTTTACTCCCAATATTGTTTCTTTTGCGTCATTGGAATAGCTGACAACTGTTCCATTATAGTAAGCGGAAGAACCCGCAACGGAAGTAATCAAATGGGCAATATAACCACCGGTGCAACTTTCGGCTGTCGCCATCGTTTTGCCCCGGTCTTTCAGCATCTTCCCAATCACTGTTTCCAGCCCTTCATCCTCATTGCTGACCAGGTATTCTTTAACCAGTTGCTGCAACTTTTCAAAATAAGGCTGAAGTTCTTTCTCCACTTCTTCTTTTGTTTCTCCCTGTGAGGTCAGCCGGAGTTTTACCATCCCGTAATTGGGCAGGTAAGCCAGTTTGATATGGGATGGAAGTGAGGGTTCAAAACCTTTCAGCAGTTCGGCGATCATGGATTCACCCTGTCCGGCGGTAAAAACTGTCTTGTGTACAATGGCTGGTAATTTAAATTCTTTTTGCAGCCGGGGTATCACTTCGTCAATCATCAGGCCTTTCATCTCAAGGGGGACGCCGGGCAGGGAGATAAATACAGTCCCCCTAAATTCCCCGCAAGGGGGGACTTTGGTTTCCGAAAGTTCGATGTGTCTTTCCTTGACCCGCAGTACAATGGTATTAATTACTTCATTGGTCTTTTGCAAAACCTGCTCGTTTGTAAACCGGATAACTTCAAATCCCAGTTTATTTAAATCCATTGTTCTTTCTTCGTCGCTTATTTTATTTTCCAGCAGTTGATGATAGAGACCATCTACTTCAATGATCAGTTTTTCCCGTATCGAAACAAAGTCAGCAATATAATTTGAGATAATATGCTGCCTCCTGAACTTGAATCCAGCCATTTCCCTACTCCGCACAATCTCCCACAAAACTTTTTCAGCCTCAGTAGGGTTACTCCTGTGCTTGGCAACAAATTCTTTTAGTAAACTATAAGTCATGGGGTCAGCAGTGGGATACCGATAATCACTCTTCGAATTTTTGGGTTCTGAAGTCCCCCCTTGCGGGGGATTTAGGGGGGTATTTCGGGTGGCAGGGGGGCTGAACCACATCCCCGGTGCCGTTCCTTTTTTATTATGCAATACGATACAGTTATCTGGCACTAGGGCCTGTTTCAGGTTGCTCTCCAGTAATGGTCCCGGGCGACGAAAGATTTTTTCAAACAGGTATTTTACATGCGCCAGCACATCTTCATTCACAACCAGTTTGCCACCAAAGTAGTTGCAGAGAAGCGGTTTGGTGATGTCGTCCGCCGTAGGGCCAAGTCCACCGGTGATAATAACGATGTCTGACTGGCTGCCTTCTTCTTCCAGGGCAACCCATATATCATTATAATTATCTCCCACAGCCACCCGGCGGCGCACCCACACACCGATCTTATTCAGCTCCCGGGCGATGAAAGAAGAGTTGGTATCAATGGTCTGGCCGATGAGCAGTTCATCGCCAATGGTGATGATGGAGGCGTTGATTTGTTTCAAGGTAATAAAGATTACAGGCCGGTGCCATCATAGATTAAATCAAGAGAAAGCTGAAAATTGATTGCCGAAATGGTGATATATGGCTGTTCATCAGTTATTGTTTCCATTACCCATGAGTTGTCTGACAGCTTTCTGGCAATATGTATAAACCTCTTTAAGGAGTCAATCATGAAATACTCTTTCAACGAAGGTATTTGCTGGTAAAAGAAAAACTTGCGGCCTTTATCAATGCTCCTGGTGGACGGAGACAATATTTCAAATATCACCAAGGGGTTCAAAAGTGTATCAAATTTGTCGTCTTCCAGTACAGGGTCGCCGCAGTATATTATTGCATCGGGGTACATATATGCGTCATGGGATGGGGTGCCTACCCGCATATCACCGGGTAAAATTTTGCAAAGTTTTTCTTTCAGCACAGGAGAAATATTTCCAATGAGGTTGCCTTCAATGACATTATGTTTCAGGCTGGCGCCCGACATGGCAAGGATCTGGCCATAGAAGTATTCGTTTTGAAATTCCGAAGCCCTTTCATATTCCAGATATTCATCCGGCGAAACATAATTGTACTTCGGGGCAGGTACTTTAACTTCATTTTCCATATCCCAAATTTAATTCTTTTTAGTTTTGATGAAAAGGAATTTTATGAAGTGGCCCCTCTTTTTTGCCTTGTACTTTTTATCTGCATGCTTATCCGCCCAGACCATTACCCAGCGGCTGCAAAAAGCTTTTCAGCAGTTTGAGAGAGACAGCCAGCTAAAACATGCTATCAGTTCATTGTATGTGATTGATGCAAAAACCGGACAGATAGTATTTGATAAAAATTCACAGATCGGCCTGGCGCCTGCTTCCACGCAAAAGATCATTACCAGTGTAACGGCTTTTGAGTTGCTGGGACAGAATTATCATTATAAAACTGAGTTTGGCAGATATAATGATCTTGAGAGCAATCAACGTCTTTGGATAAATCCCTCTGGCGATCCAACTTTCGGAAGCTGGAGATGGGAATCAACCAATGAAAAATCTATTTTAAATCAGATTATTAATATGCTTATTAAGATAAATGGGTTAAAAAAAATTTCAATAATTGAAATAAACGGAGATACCAGATATGAACATATTCCTGATGGCTGGATATGGCAGGATATCGGGAATTACTATGGTGCCGGAGCAGGAAAGCTAAACTGGAGGGAAAATCAATTTGATTTACTCCTAAGTTCGGGCAGCACTATTGGCGATCCGGTATATGTTGTCACTACCCTTCCCAGATTGTACCGTTATCCAATAAATTCAGAAGCCACCTCGGCTGCTAGGGGCACGGGAGACAATGCCTACATTTATTTACCTGCGAATAAGCCTTCTGCTATTGTAAGAGGTACTATCCCGGTAAATGAGACCCGCTTTAAGATATCTGGTTCTATGATGAATCCGGCTGATCAGTTTGCCCGTACTTTGGTGGATTCTCTTAATCAAGCATTCAATTGGAAACTGTATCCTACAATTTTTGAATCTCAGTTGTATAAGAAACCTTCAATTTTCTATACACATTATTCCCCTTCCCTCGACTCCATCATTTACTGGTTCAATAAAAAAAGCGTCAATCTCTATGGTGAAGCATTGATTAAAACTTTTGCTTATGAAAAACAAGGCTTTGGATCAACAGACAGCGGAGTGGCCATTGTCAAAAAATTCTGGAAAGAGAAAAGTCTGGATGAAGATGAACTGAATATCTATGACGGCTCCGGCTTATCGCCATTGAACCGGGTCACTACGCATGCACAGGTGGAGATACTGAAATATGCAAAGACCAAAGACTGGTTCCCGTATTTCCTCAAGTCATTGCCCGAATACAATGGCATGACCATGAAAAGTGGTACCATCCGGGATGTAAAGGGTTTTTGCGGTTATCATAATTCCAAAGATGGAAAGGAGTATATTTTTTCTTTCCTGGTCAATAATTATAGTGGGAAAGCATCATTATTGGTGGGTAAGATGTATAAAGTACTGGATGAACTGAAATAGCCGGAAGTCAATAGTTTTTAGTCGTAAATCAGAAATTTACAGTAATTTCAAATCCATCAAACTTACGCTTATGACTGAACAGAATTTTAAGAATCACATCCGCCTGATACCATTGTACCATGGCATAGCTTTTTTACTCATATTTGCAGGGCTTACCGGCAGCATCATTAATTTATTAAATCATCATGATGCCAGTAATCATTATTCTGCCGCATTACTTGTAGTGGTGTTCCTGTTACTTCTCCTTATTTTCTGGTATGCAAGGGTTTTCGCCTTAAAAGCACAGGACAGGGCCATCCGGGCCGAGGAAAACTTCCGCCATTTTATCCTGACAGGCAAACCATTGGATAAACAATTAAGAATAGGGCAGATTATTGCCCTCCGTTTTGCCAGCGATGAAGAAATGCCAGCGCTTGCAAAAAGAGCGGTGGAAGAAAAACTGTCGCAGAAGCAGATCAAGCAGGCTGTTCAAAACTGGAGGGGTGATTATTACAGAGTCTAAAAGAATGTTACTGCTTTAGGATTGTAAGCCCCTCTCCTTTGGAGTGAGGTTGGGGTGAGGTCTTGATTATTTCATTCCGCTTCAGCTCCAAGGAATACCCTTTCCGCCTTATTGTTCTTAAAGTTGAAAATGATCCCGCCATATACCGAACCAACGGTGATCTGCGTCATATCGGTTGCTTCGGGGTCTATATCCTTTTTATAAGCTTCCTGCACTTCGGTATAGCTGCTGCCAATTCCCAGACCTGCTTTTGTTTTTAAAGTGCAGGGAGTCGTTGCAATGATGGAAAAAACAGCCATAGTTCCGGAGACATTGTTTTTATCGGACGACATGTTCAGCATAAGGCCTTTATCCCGCCATCTCCAGTCTTCATGCAGCAGCCCGTCGGCAGCCCATTCAATCGCCTCCGATTTACTGTCTGGTTCACCAAGCACCTTCAATGTTTCTGAATAAGGTTGTCTTAGTTTTATATCACCGAAACTTTCTATATCAATTTTCCCCGAAGGCTCCATCTCCACGCCGGGGGGAGCTGCTTCCGGTGGTTGGTATGTAATGCTGTCACCGGTTTTTGTTTCTGGGAATTTTTGTTTGTTCCCGGATTTACAACTGACTAAGAATGCAGTTAAGATTATTAGCAGATATTGTTTCATAATATAATTTTTGAGCAGTAAGATAAATGTTTATAAAGTTCTGCGAAGGAAGTAACTAAAAACCAAAGATGCTGAAAATATTCATGTTCAGCAGCCAGGGCGAGGCTACGGAAGCAGCCCAGAGAAGAAAGATAAAGACCTTCCCGATAAGTGAAACATCCTGTATCAGGTGCCGGTGCAGCATGCTTTGGATGGTGGTCATGACCCGCTCTTCTTTTTCAGAAAACTCATAAGGCGGGGAAGGCTGTACATCTTTGAAGGGAGGATGCTCCTGTATCAGTATGTTCCGGATTGTCCAATAGTCTTCATCGGGCAGGTCATCATATGATTTGTCCAAGTCAATACCCGTTGCTCCTATCTTCTTCTCAATAACCTTTAATTTAGAATTACCTGTCATCCGCAGCAGCAGCATCAGAGGGAACAGGAAAAAAATAAAATAGAAGGGCTGACCGGTGTAGGAATACATTCTCCAGGCAAACCAAACCATCAGCCCGGCTGAAATGAACACAAACGCTTTACCGATCCAGCCTTCTTCATCGAGGAAAACCCTGTTCAGCAACTGGCCGCCATCCAGCGGGTAAACAGGCAGCAGGTTAAAGAGATTGAGGACAACAAATAAAAAAGAAATCCTGTAGAACGGGATGCCGGCAATATTTCCATAATAAGGATTATTTTGCCAGAGAAGGAAAAACAATATGCCGATTAAAATACCCGGCAGCGGACCGGCCAGTAAAATAACAGCCGATTCTTTTTGGGAAACCTCTCTTTTTGTTCCGGAAACATAGGCGCCGAGCAGGGGTATGAAAAAAATACCGAGATCATTATAGCGGTAGAACTTCATGGCGATGAAATGCCCCAGTTCATGGATCATGACTATAGCTGTGATAAGCAGCAATATCTTATAGCTTGGAAAAATATAAAAACCAATCAGCAGGTACAGCGCAAGACTCATCAGTGAGCGAAGCCAGATATTTGAACTGTTTTGCTGTTTCCGGTATTTGGGCGTGTAAACAAAAATGTCTTCAGCGGCAACAGGTAAGGCGGAATCATTGTTCCCCGGTAAGTGCTCCTGTAAATTCTCCATTTTGTAAAATTAGGGCATATACAAAAACCTGCGGCAGTTCAGTGATTCAGGGCTAAAGCCCTTTAGCATCCTGCCTCATTAACCAAGCCTTAAGATGGGGTAAATGAAGCCAACGCATAAATATGGGCTTTAACCCTGACTAAGCAGCCGATAATTTCTTGTCAGTTAAAATAAAGCTGAAGTTTCTCCAGCAGCTGTACAGGCATGCTGGTCCGTTTCATTCCACCCGCCTCCATGAAGTATAAGATGATCTTGCCTACTGCCAGCAATTCGTCCTGTTCATTATATACTTCATGATGAAACTCAATCTTATGATGTACGGGCAATTCTTTTAGGGTAGTCTTGATGGTCAGCAGGTCATCGTATTTAGCCGGCCGGAGGTAGCGGCAGTGCACATCCACCACCGGCATGATGACACCCATCTTCTCCATATCAGCATAAGAAAAACCCAATTGCCGGATGGACTCGGCCCGCGCCGATTCAAAATACGGAAAGAAGTTGCTGTGATACACAACACCCATCTGGTCAGTTTCGGCATAGCGGACTCTTACCTGTGTTTCGGTGATGAACATATTGGCTGCAATAATACTCAAAAGGGTTCAGTTTGGCATCTGCTGTTACCAGTCAATTTCAAGCAGCAACAGAGCCAACCGTTCCCTTAAACAACAACAAAATGTTAAAGCATTGACTGCGGCTGACTTTTCCACACCTGTTTGGAATGATGTTTGGTTTACCCTGAAATAATTTGAATATTCGCAGCGTTTACCAGCATCGGTTTAAAGAACAATTTTAATGAAGAATCACCGCCTGTTACTTGTAGCCATCCTCCTCAGTGCATCCGTTTTTGCCCAGCAAACCGCTTTCTACTCAGACCCTGAAGCAAAATTCAAAGAAGCTAAAGAATATTTTCAAAAAGAACAGTACAGCCTGGCTTACCCGCTGTTTAAGGAGCTGAAACAGGATGTAAGGGAGACCGATAAGGCCAACATTCCGGTTATAGTGCAGGAAATAGAATACTACACCACTGTTTGCGCCTTGAAGCAGAATGAGGGCCGGGCAGAAGATGCGGCGCTAGAATATATTGAAGTGCAGAAAAACAATGCCCGGGTGCAAATGATGAATTTTCATTTGGGTGAATATTTTTTCCGTAAAGAAAGATTTGCCGATGCGGCCCGTTTGTACGAAGGGGCCAATATTGCCAACCTCAGCAACCGGGAGATTGCTGATATGAAATTTCACCAGGGCTATTCCTATTTTGCCCTGCAGCGGTTTAATGAGGCAAAACCCCTGTTCAACAGTATCCGCAGCATTAAGGATGATCCTAATTATATTGATGCAAATTATTATTACGGGTTCCTGGCGTTCCGTGACAGGCAGTATGGTGAGGCGCTGGAATCGTTTAAAATTGTGGAGAACGAAAAGCATTATGGAACGGTTGTTCCCTATTACATAGCCCAGATTTATTACATACAGGGAAAAAAGGATTTAGCCATTAATTACATTCAGCAGAAATTACAATCCGGCAGCAGTTCCCAGTACTATGACCTGGAACTAAAACAACTGATCGGCCATGCCTATTTTGAAAAGAAGGAATATGCCAAAGCATTGCCTTACCTGGAAGACTATGTAAGCCGTTCCAAAAAAGTAAGGAGGGAAGAATTATATGAACTGTCCTATTGCTACTACCAGGGCAACCAGTTGGGTAAAGCCATCGAAGGATTTAAACAACTGAGCGGAAAGGATGATTCACTCAGCCAGCATGCCATGTACCTGTTGGGAGATGCGTACCTGAAAACTGGGCAAAAAGCCAATGCCCGGAATGCTTTTCTGTTTTGCGCATCCAACAGCAGCAACCCGGAGCAGAAAGAGATTTCCAGATACCAGTACGCCAAACTATCGTATGAACTCGGTTTTCAGGATGAAGCCTTGAATAGCTTGAGTTCATTCATTGCAGACTATCCCAATTCAAAATATAATACGGAGGCTAAAGAACTGATGATAGATGTGCTGGCCAACACCAATAATTACAAAGATGCGCAGGCCATGCTCGAAAGTCTGAAGAGCCCTTCAGAAACCTCGAAAAGACTTTATCCCAGGATATTGTTCGGAAGGGCAACCGAGCTGATCAATGACGGCAGGCTGGGTGAGGCGGATGCACTGATGACAAAGGTGATGGAGAGCCCTTATAACCGGACTGTGTTGCCCTTTACTTATTTCTGGAAAGGAGAGATTGGTTACCGGAATAATCAGATAGATACAGCGATTAAATATTTTCATGCGTACATAGACGCCGGCGCACCGGTAGCCGGTGAGGCCAATCCTACCAATGCCCGGTATAATTTAGGCTATGCTTACCTTCGTAAGGAGAACTATAAAGTTTCGGTTACTTTTTTTGAACCGCTCATCAAAGCGCCTGCATTAAATACCGATGCATTTACCCAGGATGCTTACCTGCGTACGGCTGATAATTATTTTATGATGAAGAATTATGACCGGGCAAAATCCATGTACGAGAATGCCATTAAATTATCATGGCCGGCAGAAGATTATGCCACTTATCAGATAGCGATGCTGGCAGGTGTGAAAAACGCATCAGAGAAAATCAATGGCATGAATACCCTGATCAGGAAATTCCCAAATTCACCACTCATTATTGATGCCAACATGGAAATAGCCAACACTTATATGGGCAATGAAAAATTCAGGGAGGCTATTCCGTATCTGAAAATTGTTGCTGAAAACCGGGAAAACTCCAGTCTTGTTCCGCAGGCCTACCTCAAGCTGGGTACGGCCTATTATAATATTGATAATAATGAAGAGGCCCTGCGGCAGTTTAAAATAATTGTTGACAGGTTCCCCAATTCTGTTGAAGCAGAGGATGCCCTTGATAATATCAAGACCATTTATGTTGAAGATGGCAAACCGGATGAGTATGCTGCTTACATGCGGCAGATCGGGAAGCCATTAAGCGTAAACACAGAGGATGAACTAACCTGGTCAGCAGCAGAAAAACTCTATGACGACCAGAAACTGAATGAAGCGTTGTCAGCCTACAACAGTTATATACAGCGTTTCCCCAACGGGGCACATGTGGTGGAAGCTAATTTTAACCGGGGCGAAATTTACAATGCTAAAAAAGACTGGGCCAATGCCATAGCTGCCTACGAAGCGGTGGCGGCACAAGCTCCCAATCCTTTTGCCGAACGATCAGTATTGTCAGCCGCAAGGATTAATTTCTTTGAACTGAAGAACTATGCAAGGGCTGAGAACTTTTACCTGCAGTTAAAGCAGATCACTTCCAGCCAGGAACTGAAACTGGAAGCCATGCGGGGTTTGCTGCGCTGCCAGTATAATCAGCAAAAATGGGCAGAGGCTTCTGAAAATGCCAAAGAGCTGACTGCAGCCAAAGGCAGCAGTGCCGATGACAAAACACTGGCCAATATGGTAATAGCCAAATCAAACCAAGTAGCAGGTCAGTATAATGAAGCGATCAACAGCTTTAAATTAGTAGTGCAACTCAACAAAGCTGCGCTGGCTGCAGAGGCAAGATATGAGATCGCCAACTGCTGGTTCCTGCTGAACAAACTGACAGAATCAGAGAAGGCGGCTTTTGAAGCAATCAACAAATCGGGTTCTTATGATTACTGGATAACAAAGGCTTATATCCTGCTGGGCGATATCTATTTTAAACAAAAGGATTATTTCAATGCCAAAGCCACTTTTCAGAGTGTGGTTGACAATACAACAGATACAGAACTGAAGGAAGAAGCGCAGGAAAAACTGAACAGGGCAACAGAAGAGGAAGGAAAATCAAGCAAGGTTGACAACTAAGTAAAATGACAATGAAAAAAAGGATATACCGATTTTTATTTGCAGGACTGGGCTTATTATCCGCAATGGGTTCTGTTGCACAGAAAGATACAACCGGGAAAGGAGGTATTGATATTGTTTCCAGTTTTAAGCCGGTGCTGAAACAAACCGCTAAAATCAATTTTGGCGCTTCGCCGGCGCCGGTTGATACCAGTAAAGTAAAACTCTATTATGAAATACCCAATCAAAACCTGGTATTTGCCTACCAGCCCGGAACCCTTAAGCCGCTGGCTCTGGATATTGACACAGGAGGAAATTTTGACAACAGCAGTTATATAAAAGCCGGCTTTGGAAGCTTACGGACACCGTTTATACAGGCCGGGATTTCATTTGGCGATGGTAAAACTGCCGGGCTAAATATCTATGCCCGGCATGTGGGGTCAGATGGCAAAAGAGATTACCAGAAGTTTTCCAGCACAAATGTCCGCATGACCGGTTTTTTTAAATCGGGCAATAACCTTGAATGGAATGCCGGCATCGGCATGCAGCAGAACAGGACTTACAAATACGGATATGAACCACAAACGTTGCTGTTTCAGCCGGATTCATTGAAACAGAATTTCCAGACAATCGCCGGGAGATTAGGTTTTCACAATATCAATAAAACGGCCTTTGGCCTTACTTACTCACCTGACGTTAAGATTGATGTATTCAGCGATAACCACGATAACTCAGAAAGCAATACCGTTGTGAATCTGCCGCTGGAAAAAACCATCGGGAAAGAATTTGCCGTGAACCTCGGGGTGACATTTGATCTGACCAGGGTATCACCTAAAAATAAATCAGCCATCAACAACACCATGTATTATATTTCACCGAGTGTATTGTACAAGACAAAAAATATCAATGTACAGGCCGGTATCCGCCCCTCATGGGACAATAAGTCATTCAAAATGTTTCCCAATGTGCTGGCTGATATCAGCAGCAGTGACAGCCGTTTTACTTTCCAGGCTGGCTGGACGGGCTATGTACGTAAAACAACCTACCAGTTCCTTGCTTCACAAAACCCCTGGCTATGGATACCTGAATCTTTTAAAAATTCATGGATTGAAGAACGTTTCGCAGGTTTTAAGGGTTCTGTCGGAGATCATTTCACCTATGCTGCCAAAGCCGCTTTTAACAGGATTAACAATCATCCCTTGTTTGTTAATGATACCACCACCGGTTTGGGTGGTAAATCGTTCCGTGTGTTGAACGAAAGCCGGATCAATGTGGTGAATTTTGGCAGTGAGATCGGTGTGACATTCCATGAGAAATTTTCCCTTACTGCCGGTTTGCAATTTAACCAGTTTACAGGGTTAAAGGATAATGCCAAAGCATGGGGCTTATTTCCGCTGGAGTTCAAAACGGCTATGCGGTTACAGGTTATTAAAGACCTTTGGTTAAAAGGCGACCTGTTTGCCTGGAGCGGCCCGCATTATAAAAAGAAAGATGGGAGCGCCGGGAAACTTGAAGGCGCCATGGATCTGAATGCAGGGCTTGAATTTAAAATCACCAAAAACATTAATCTCTGGGCACAGTTCAATAATATTTTCAACAAAACCTATCAGCGCTGGAACCAGTACCCTGTATATGGGTTCAACTTTATGGGCGGAATCGTATTTTCGTTCAGCCAAAAGAACTGATGATGTACCCCGAACTGTACCAATTACTTCTTCAGCATAAAAAATTACACCTGCCAGGCATCGGCACATTGGTATTGGAAAGAAAACCTGCCACTATTGATTTTCCCAATAAGCTGATGAATGCCCCGGGTTATTCTTTTACCATGCAGTCATCTGCTTTCATCCCCTCAGGAAGATTTTTTAACCGGCTGGGCGCCATGCTGGGCATATCGCAGATGGATGCAGTGATACGGTTCAACGATTTTGTTTTTGCAATGAAGAAGCAGGTGGAGCGGGGCGATACAGTGAGCTGGAATGGTGTAGGCGTCATTAAAAAAGGCCTGGGAGGTGAAATAAAATTCCTGGCAGATACAATAACTGCAGGAAAACCGGTACCTGCTGCAAAAGTGTTGCGGGAAAGAGCCGGACATTCTGTGGGGGTGGGTGAAGAAGAGAAAACTTCTGATGAGATGACAGACATGCTGGCCAAAAGGCAGGAGAAAAGGTCGTACTGGTGGGCTTATGCACTGTCCATTGGGCTGCTGGCGTTCATTTTTATTGGCTGGTATTTTTCAGAACATGGTATGGATACTTCCTCCGCAGCGAACAGTAAAAAACTTATCCCCGCCACCGCAGCAGCTACTCATAAAGAACTCCCCTAAACCTCACCCCACCAATTTTTCTTAGCAAGAAAATTCTTTTACCTTATCCTGAAGGAGATAGAGCTTTCACCAGAAGAGAATGTGCCGGATGAAGTTGATTGGCTATTTTCGTTTTACTTTGACTCGTTTAATGGAGAACCGGATTCATTATAGTATTTGCCCTGTTTGCAATGCTGAGAAAATAAGACAGGTTTTGTTGGCGAAGGATCACACTGTCAGCGGGGAAACATTTGCTGTTTGGGAATGCAGTACCTGCCAGCTTCGGTTTACGCAGGATGTTCCGGGTGCTGCCTACATAGCTCCTTATTATAAATCCGAAAACTATATTTCCCATTCCAATACTTCCAGGGGGTTTATCAACCGGATGTACCAGTCCGTCCGTAAAAAAACGCTGAAGCAGAAAAGAAAAATGGTTCAGTGCATTACCGGTTTGCAAACAGGCAGCCTGCTCGACCTCGGCAGCGGCACCGGCGCCTTTGCCCATGAAATGAAACAGGCAGGCTGGCAGGTAACCGGGCTGGAGCCTGATGCAGGAGCCAGGAAAACCGCAAAGGACTTATTTGGTATTGATTTGAATGATACCGGCGGTTTTTTTGACCTTCCTCCTTCAGCTTTTGATGCCATAACCTTGTGGCATGTATTGGAACATGTGCATGACCTGTATGGGTATATTACAAAACTGAAATCAGCTTTGAAAGACCATGGCCGTTTATTCATTGCAGTACCAAATTATACATCAAAGGATGCCGCTATTTATAAGGAATACTGGGCGGCTTATGATGTGCCGCGGCATTTGTATCATTTCTCACCCCCATCCATGCAGGCATTGCTGGAAAAATATGGACTGAAACTGATAGCATACAAACCGATGTGGTACGATAGTTTTTATATCTCAATGCTCAGCAGTAAATACAAACATGGCAGAACCAATTTTTTGGTATCTTTCTTCAATGGTCTGCGTTCCAACCTGGACGCATGGGGGAATGTGAGGCGGTGCAGTTCGGTGATCTATATTGCCTCCCTACCCTCCAAAGGAAAAGCCTCCCCAAGCCCCTCCGAAGGAGGGGTTTTAGACTCCGATACCAGTAATGATTCTCACAAATTTGAAGACTCCAGGAACCCTCCTTTGGAGGGTAGGGAGGTCCTTACTGACTAAACTGCACCTCATACAACTCCGGCCACCACTTGCCGGTAATGTAGATTTTCTTTGTGGCTGCATCGTAAGCAATGCCGTTGGGCACATCGGCATCCTTGTCAATAATTTTAATACGATCCCACATACCGGTAAGGTCGGCTTTGGCAACAATAGCGCCGGTGGCGGGATCAATTTTAAAAATATAGGGAGCCTGGTACTGGTTGGCATAAACATAGCCATCAATGAACTCCAGTTCGTTCAGGTTGTAAGAAAGGTTGCCTGCTTCTGTCACATCCTGGGTCTTCAGCAGTTTAAAATTGGAAGGATCGTAGTAATATAAGCGGCTGGAACCATCGCTTGCAATCAGTTGATTGCCGTTGGTGGTGAGTCCCCAGCCTTCGGTTTTCAGTTTCAATTCTTTTACCTGCTTAAAATCTTTCAGTGTATAGACCAGTACCACACCTTCTTTCCAGGTGAGCTGGTAAATGGTGTCATTTAAGATGGTAATTCCTTCTCCAAAGTATTTCTTGTCCAATGAAATTTCCTGCAGGGCCTTTCCTGTTTTAAGATCCACTTTCCTCAGTTTTGAAAACTTGTAATTGCCTGTTCCTTCAAACATCTCGCCTTTATAAACAACCAGCCCTTGTGTGTACGAGGTAGTGTCATGTGGATAGGGATTGATGATGGAATAGTTCATGATCTTAGGGGCATTGGGCAGGGGGTCTGTCCCGTTTTCCTTATCCCCGTTTTTGCAGGCAGCGATGAAGATCAAAAGGGTAGCGGCAAAAAAAAGTTTTTTCATTGAAACATAGATTTGTCCAAAGGATACCCCTGGAAAGGCAAAAATAAGCGCTGATAATTAACTACCCTGTTAAAGCTTATACCCTAAACAGGCGAATAGGAAAAATACGATACAAAAACCTCTTGCACAGTTCATTAATTGGATTATATTTACAGCAGATTCAAGCCCTTTCGAAGAGATCCACCTTCAGAATCGTATCCCCTGGAACGCCTCTTTTAGTTTTCCGATTATCCTTTTTCTATTCCAATCCCGCATGAACGACTCATGGCAGTAGAATTGCCGCCATGCCGTAATGCTAAACTATTTGGAAACTATGAAGGCGGGATTATTTTTACTATTTGGGGTATTGGCTTTTACCAACCAACTGGCTGCACAAAAGAACTGCACCGCTCATCCTTACCGGGAGACAAGACTACAAGACAATGCTTTGCTGGCTGACAATATCAGCCGCATTGAATCATTCATCCGGCAACAAACAACGGCAGGCGAAACGCTCCGGGGCGAAGGAATTCAGGATGCCATCATTAAAATACCGGTGGTGGTGCATAACTTATACCACTATCCCTCTGAAAAAATAACGAATGAACAGGTGATGAGCCAGATTGCTGCGCTGAACCAGTGCTTCCGCCGCCGCAATGCCGACACAGTTAATACGCCTCCTTATTTCAGGTTGCTGGCAGCCGATTGCAGTATCGAGTTTCAATTGGCCACATCCGATCCGCAAAGAAGAGCAACAACCGGCATTATCCGCAAATACAGCCCCATCAAAGAATGGGAGGCCGATGATAAAGTGAAGTTCTCTGCCGAAATGGGTGATGATGCCTGGGACCCAAACAGCTACCTCAACATCTGGGTGTGTAACCTGAACAGAGTGGCCGGCTATGCCAGTGTGCCGGGTGATGCAGCAAATAAAGACGGAATAGTCATAGGATTTCCGGCCTTTGGCGCCATTAATACACAACCGGGATATGAAATGGGCAAGACTGCCGTGCATGAAATTGGCCACTGGCTGAACCTGAAACATATCTGGGGCGACCAGTACTGTGGTGATGACGGGGTGGCTGATACTCCCAAACAGGCTGGTTTTAATATTGAATGCCCCAATACTATCAATATAACCTGCGGCAATGGCCCTTACGGTGATATGTACATGAACTATATGGACCTGACCAGCGACGCCTGTATGAACCTTTTCACCCATGGACAAAAAGTGAGGATGAGGGCATTGTTTGCATCGGGCGGCCAGCGGAACGCATTACTTTCTTCCAAAGGATTGATGCCCCCGCTGATTAATGAAATTCCCCTGCCGGAAGAAGATCCCAAATGGCTGCATCCGCAGCTCTATCCCAATCCGGCCAGCAGCCAGTTGACACTTGACCTGGCATACGATTCCCGATGGATGGGGAAAACCCTGCGCATCATCAACCTGCAGGGCCAAACCGTGATGACGGCGCTGGTTACCGCCAAAAACCAGCATATTGATATAAATAAATTGCCCATAGGCATGTACTTTCTTGCAGCGAAAAAGGATGAAGGGGAGTCTATGAAGCTGAAGTTTGTGAAATTTTAGTCGCAACCAAATATACTAACACAGCCAGCCTTTGCTGAAGCTTCGGCTGGCAAAGCAAGCAAACGGCCCCGGGATGATTCGGGGCTTTCTTATTTATAAAGAAAAAGGATCACCAGTCTCCGGTAATCCTTTTGGTATTTGGAATTTGTTTCCTGGAATTTTAAATATGTATTGCCTCTCCATACGCCACTTCAATCGCATCCTTCACACTTTCGCTGATAGTGGGGTGGGGGTGTATCGCATTCAGCACTTCATGGTAGGTGGTTTCTAACTTGCGGGCAGTAACCGTTTCTGAAATCATCTCCGTTACATTATAACCAATCATGTGTGTGCCCAGCCACTCGCCGTACTTGGCGTCAAATATCACTTTGATAAATCCTTCGGGGTGCCCGGCTGCAGAAGCTTTGCCGCTTGCACTCAGCGGGAACTTACCCACTTTTACTTCATAGCCCTGCTCTTTGGCCTGCTTCTCCGTGTAGCCAACCGATGCGATCTCCGGTACGCAATAAGTGCAACCGGGAATATTGTTGTAGTCAATCGGCTCCGGTTGGTGATGGTATTTGTTTTCATTGTAAGCAATAGCTTCCACACATACAATGCCTTCCTTGCTGGCCACATGGGCCAGTGCCTGGCCGGGTGAGCAGTCGCCGATGGCATAAATGCCGGGGATATTGGTTTGTCCATACTTATCCACCATCACTCTTCCCTTATCCGTTTTTACCCCCAATGTTTCAAGCCCGATGCCTTCGATATTTGCAGCTACTCCCACAGCACTCAGCAGCACATCGGCCTCCAGTACGGTTTCACCACTGGCGGATTTTACAGTAGCCTTTACACCGGCGCCGGATGTATCTACAGCCGTAACCTCACTGCTGGTCATGATGGTCATCCCGCTTTTCTTGTATTGCTTTTCCAGTTCTTTTGAAATGTCTTCATCTTCCACCGGAACGATGCGGGGCATGAATTCAACAATCGTCACTTTAGCGCCCATGCTGTTGTAGAAATAGGCAAACTCCACACCGATAGCGCCGCTGCCCACCACAATCATGCTTTTGGGCAATAGCGGCAGTATCATCGCTTCCCGGTAACCGATAATTTTTTTGCCATCAATTTTCATGCTGGGCAGTTCACGGCTGCGGCCTCCTGTGGCAATGATAATATGTTTGGCTTCTACGGTTTGTGTTTTGCCATCGCCGGCAGTTACTTCTAATTTTCCTTTAGCCACTAATTTTCCAAAGCCCATGATCACATCAATCTTGTTTTTCTTCATAAGAAACTGAACACCCTTGCTCATTTTATCGGCTACGCCGCGGCTTCTTTTGATCACCGAATCAAACTGGGGTGTGCCGCTGGCCTCAATGCCGAAGTCTTTGGCATGTTTGATATATTCAAATACCTGGGCGCTTTTCAGTAATGCCTTGGTGGGGATGCAACCCCAGTTGAGACAGATACCGCCGAGGCTTTCTTTTTCAATGATCGCTGTCTTAAAACCAAGCTGGGAGGCACGGATAGCCGCCACATAACCGCCGGGACCGCTTCCGAGAACCACTACATCGTATGCCATGAGTTTATTTTGGATTTTAGATTGCAGATTTCAGATTTGTCTTTTAAGGCTGCGAAACTACTGGAAAACAAGCATTCAGCAAATTAAGTAAAAAGCCATTTGCGGAAATGCTGAACCAGAGAGTAAGAAGAAGCTATTGCCTTTCGCTACGCCCCGGTAAAAACTTGCATAAACACCCAACCAGGGGTATGCGCAGGCGTTAAAACCATGATTTTATACATGCAAACCAGCCTGGAAGAAGGATTTGGGGTTTATTCATGGAGTTTGAAAAAATCTAAAATCTGCAATCTAAAATCTGCAATCATTTCCCTACCTTTGCCTCCCGAAATTTTCGGATAAAAATTGTATCAATCATGGCCAGAGTTTGTCAGGTTACGGGTAAGGTACCGGTGGGTGGACACAAAGTGTCTCACTCTAATATCAAGACCAAGCGCCGGTTTTTGCCCAATTTGCAGAAAAAGCGTTTTTACCTTGCGGAGGAAGATAAATGGATAACGCTGAAGCTTACTACAGACGCTATCCGCACTATCAATAAAAGAGGGCTTTACACTATGGTAAAAGAACTGAGAAAACAGGGCCAGCACATCTAAATAAATAATAAAGTCATGGCAAAGAAAGGCAACCGTGTACAGGTTATACTGGAATGCACTGAGCACAAAAACAGTGGTCAGCCGGGTACCAGCCGGTACATCACGGTAAAGAACAAGAAGAACAACCCGGAACGCCTCGAGTTGAAAAAGTTCAACCCGATTTTAAAGAAAGTAACCACTCACAAAGAAATTAAGTAACCAGTTGAAGGTTTGAAAGTTTTTGGTTGCCCCATTAACTAATTAACCATTCAACTAATTAACTAAGATACAATGGCAAAAGCAGCAAAAACGGCGATCAAAACCAAGGATGCAAGGGCAGCCGCTGAAGCAAAGAACTGGACAAAAGTGATTAAGGCTGTGCGCAGCCCGAAGAGCGGGGCCTATACCTTTAAAGAGCAGATGATTCACAAAGACAAAGTGAAAGAATTCCTGGCCCAGAAATAATAAACCCCCGACCCCTAAAGGGGAGTAAAAATGATGAGCTGCTCCTAACTGGGCAGCTTTTCTATTACCGGGTATTTATTCTTAATAGAACATGCACCAAGCCTGAATAGGTGTTAAGTAAAAATCAGACTTCCACAGGCAGAGGTCTTCAAAAATTCCCCTTTAGGGGATAGGGGTATGGGATTCTTCAATAAACTGTTCAGCAAAAAAGAAAAGGAAAGCCTTGATGAAGGTTTGAAAAAAACTAAAGAAAGTTTTTTTGCAAAGATCAATCGGGCTATATCCGGTAAAAGCACTGTTGACGAAGGAGTACTTGATACCCTGGAAGAGGCCCTGGTGAGCGCAGATGTGGGCATTGACACTACCGTTAAGATTATTGAACAGATCGAAAAGCGGGTGGCAAAGGACAAGTATATGAATGCTGCTGAGCTAAATAAGATACTGCAGGAGGAGATTGAAGCTTTATTAGTAAATTCCCCGGAATCCAACAGTTATGCTTTTGATTCGGAACTTCCGAAAAAGCCCTACATTATTTTAGTAGTAGGGGTGAATGGAGTAGGCAAGACAACCACCATTGGCAAGCTGGCCTATAATTTTAAAAAAGCAGGTAAAGAAGTTTTATTGGGCGCTGCCGATACTTTCCGTGCAGCGGCAGTTGACCAGTTGACTATCTGGAGTGAAAGAGTGGGAGTACCGATTGTAAAACAAGCCATGGGCAGCGACCCGGCCGCTGTGGCTTTTGATACGGTGCAAAGTGCACTTGCTAAAGGATCGGACATTGTGCTGATTGATACCGCAGGCCGCCTGCACAACAAGGCCCACCTGATGGAGGAGCTAAGCAAAATTAAAAGAGTAATACAAAAAACAACCCCCGATGCGCCGCATGAGGTTTTGCTGGTACTGGATGGAAGCACGGGACAAAATGCCCTGGAACAGGCCAAACAATTTACAGCAGCCACCGATGTGTCTGCTTTAGCTATTACCAAATTAGACGGCACAGCAAAGGGCGGTGTGGTTTTGGCCATTGCCCATCAATTTAAAATACCTGTGAAGTTTATTGGAGTGGGAGAGAAGATGGAAGACCTGCTGGTGTTTGATAAGCATGAGTTTGTGGAGAGCCTTTTTAGCCCTGAAAAAAAATAAACCGGGTTTAAACCTGTTTTGCACATATTGTGACAATTTCATGTTCGGTTTTCAAATAAATATTTTTATTTTCCAAGCTTCAGGAACCTTTGACCGGCAACCATTATTTCCAAAAACATTTTTTTAAACAAAAACCCGTTTTATGAGTTATCAAACCAAAACTGTGATTGTTGCAATGCTTATTGCAATAATTCCAACTGCTTTTTTAGCGGCTCAAAACACTGTAAGTGGCAAGGTTACCGGCAGTACCGGTACAGGTATTGCCGGCGCTTCTGTTACATCTGGCAGCCGGGGTACTCAATCCGCTGCTGATGGTTCTTACTCGCTTTCGTTACCTGCCGGCCAGGCAACCATTACTGCCTCGTTTGTTGGATTTGCCTCAGTATCAAAAACTGTAAATGTTTCAGGTAATATGACAGTAGATTTTAACTTAACCGAATCCACCGGCGATTTGGGCGAGGTGGTACTCACCACCGGTACCCGTTCAATGCCCCGCAGTTCTGTAAATACACCTTTGCCGATTGATGCTTTAAATGCTGCTGACTTAAAATCTACAGCACAAACAACTTTTGATAAACAACTACAGTACCGCGTTCCTTCATTCAATACAATCAATACGCCGGTAAACGATGCAACAACTTTGCTGGACCCCTATGAAATACGTAACCTTGGCCCCAGCAGAACATTGGTGCTTATTAATGGTAAAAGAAAAAACCTCAGCTCATTGCTTTATGTACAGTTTGCACCCGGCCGGGGCGAAACCGGCGCTGATCTATCAGCCATTCCGGTAGATGCGATTAAAAGAGTGGAAATCCTCCGCGATGGCGCCTCGGCACAGTATGGCTCAGATGCCATTGCCGGTGTAATGAACGTTATACTGAAAGACCGCTATCAATACAGCACCCTCACCCTTAGCGCCGGACTGACACATAAAGGAGATGGTGAGAATTATGGTGTGGCATTTAACGGGGGCTCCAATATTGGTTCAACAGGATATATTAATTACACGGTGGACTTCAGACAAACTGATGACGCCCTGCGTTCAGGTATCATACACCGCCCAACAGAAAAAGCAATTTTTGGCGGTTCACCATCTGCTGATGCAGCTATTGATGCTTTCCTGAACCGCTTTCCCACAGCCGGTAACCTGAACGGAACCGGAGAAACACAGGCGGCAAAATTCAATTATAACCTCGGGTTAGCTGCCGGTGAAAATGGTATGTTTTACAGCAATGCTGCATTAGTATTTAAAAAAGTGTATAGCCATGCCAACTACCGCACTCCTTACTGGAGAACCGATGCAGGCTTGCTGCATACAAGAATTCCTGGCGCCCCGAACTTTACAGGTGGCAATGACCCGTTATATGAAGGTTACCTGGGTTATGTTCCCACTTTTGATGGCGATCTGCTTGATTATAACGGAACCTTTGGATTTAAAAGCAAACAGAACGGATGGAATCATGATGTGAGTGTGACATTCGGAGGTAACCAGCAACTCTACACTGTTGAAAATACAGTAAACCGGTCACTTGGTACGGCCAGCCCCACATTCTTCAAACCGGGGGGCTTCCGTTTCTCCCATATCGTAGGTAACTACGATATCTCCAAATCCGTTTCTGATAAGGTATCTATCGCATTTGGTACAGAAGTAAGAAGTGAAACCTACCGGATTATTGCCGGCGATACCGCCTCATACTCCGGTGAAGGAGCCAATTCATTTCCGGGTATTCGTGAAGAAAATGCGTCTACCAACAGCCGCTTTAACCTGGGCGCCTATTTCGATGCCAGTTTCGATCTTACGGAAGACTTCCTTCTGAATGCAGCCATTCGGACTGAAAAATACAGCGACTATGGTTCTTCTTTTGTTTGGAAGATTTCATCCCGTTATAAACTGGCGGGCAATAAAGCAGTGCTCAGGGCTTCCATATCTACCGGTTTCCGGGCGCCATCCCTGCACCAGATCTATGCTCAGTCCACACAGGCCGGCTTCTTTAATGGAGTGGTACAGCTTTCCGGATTGTTCAACAACCGGAGCAAACAGGCATTCCTGCTCGGCATCCCCAAACTGAAGGAAGAAGAATCCACAAACTTCACAGCTGGTATTGGAATTAACCCCAATAAAAACTTCAGCGCCACACTCGACTATTATAATATTAAAATCAAAGACAGGATTGTGTTGAGTTCATCTATTTCTTCCAACAATCCCAGCTCTCAACTTGGCCAGATACTGGCGCAGGCAGGCGTAGTAAACGTTCAGTTCTTTATAAACGGTATAGAAACAAGAACCCAGGGCCTTGACCTTGTGGCCAACTACCGTAATATTGATTTTGGTAGCGGAAAGCTTAGCGTAAATTTTGCCGGTAATTATCAGCTCAGCAACGAGGTAATCGGCACACCCAATGATCCAGCTGCAATTAAATCAGAAGGAGCTACTATCCTTAGTTCACAAATCAAGTCAATCCTTACAGAAAGCCGCCCGGAATACAAAGCTGTTCTTGGTTTTGACTACAAACTGAATAAATGGATGTTCAGCCTGAACAATACTGTTTTCGGCCCCACCCGCTTTCAGGATTTGGACAATGGCGGAAGCGTGATGAACAATATCAAACAGGTATTTAAATCCGCAGTGGTTACTGATTTGAATATTGGTTATGATATTACGAGTAAAATAACTGCTTCACTTGGCATCAACAATATTTTAAATGTGCTGCCTAAATGGAGCCTTAAATTAACGGGTTCGCCGGGTGATGCAAATTATGCTGCTGCCCAGGCTACACTTGCAAATACGGCAGACCGTGAATTGCTTGAAGGTTTTCTTGCTTTCAGCGGACGGTACCGAATCCTGGGTTATAATGGTTCCCAGTTCAGCCAGTTGGGAACCCTCTTCCAGGCTTCTGTGATATTTAAGTTTTAAAACATTCTTCGGGAATGCAAAAGCTGTGGTAACTTTATCACAGCTTTTTTATTTCAATCCGCTTTTATGGCAATGTATGACAATGAAAATACGGTGAAGGTTTCCTTTGATTTGAATTATGTCAGTGAATACCTGATCCAGGCACAATGGGCCGAGTTTATTGAGCTGAAAAAAGCCATTCATGAGACTGCGGAGCGACAAGGAAGACCAGTAACGATATTGGATATAGGGATAGGCAATGCAAGAATTGCAAAACACCTGAGCGGCATACCGGATATCTGGGATAAGGTTGAATATTATGATGGGACCGATAATGCAATAGCCTGTGTAAACCTATCGAACGATGTGATACAGGAACTTGGAATATTCAACAAAGTTACCGCTCATTTTATTGATGCCATCCAACTCGATCAGTGGGGAAAAAAACATGATTTGGTAATCGCTACCTGGTTTACTGCCGGTAATTTTTATCCGGACGGATTCCCGTTTGATTCTTATAACAGTAAAACCGGGAGGTTGGATTTATCCGAAAATAAAAAGTTCACCAGGATAATGAAAAACGCTTACCATCTGTTAAACCCCGGCGGTGAAATTATTATCGGCGCCTGCTATAAAGATAATAATGCTACCCGGCTGAAGCAGGAAGAGTCGTACCGGAAAATGGGAATGAAAGTGATTACTGATGAAAGCGATTCGTTTACTGCAACAAAAGAAGGATTCTGGAGTCAGCGTTTCACACAAAATAAATTGTTTAGCTATCTGCCTTTTATACCAAAAGAAAATTTCCGGTTTACTGATCTGGATACTTATGAATACGCCTGGCAGGTACGCATCAGGAAATAAAGACCCTCATCACACGCTGCATACCCTAACTTTGCCGGTTCCATGAAAACAAGAACGCTTAAGAAGGACAAAGTCAACATCATCACACTCGGTTGCAGCAAGAATATGGTGGACAGCGAGATACTCAGCGGCCAGCTGGTAGCCAATGATATTGATGTAGTTCATGAGAACCTGAAATCCGATCACAATATTGTTGTGGTAAATACCTGCGGTTTTATTGAAAAAGCAAAAGAAGAATCCATCAATACCATTCTTAGCCAGGTGGAATTAAAGAGAAGGGGCAAACTTGATAAAGTATATGTGACCGGCTGCCTGAGCGAGCGATATAAAAATAACCTTGAAGCCGAAATTCCTGAAGTGGATGCTTATTTCGGAACGATGGAATTGCCACTGATTTTAAAACAGTTTGAAGCCGATTATAAAACAGAACTGTTAGGTGAAAGATTATTGGCAACCCCTCAGCATTATGCCTACTTGAAAATCTCTGAAGGTTGTAACCGTACCTGTTCATTTTGTGCTATACCGCTGATGCGGGGACAGCATGTAAGCAAGAGCATGGAAGATTTGGTAAAAGAGGCAGAAATATTAGTGAAGAAAGGAGTGAAAGAAGTTATGCTGATTGCGCAAGAACTTACTTATTACGGCCTGGATATTTACAAAAAGAGAATGCTGGGTGATTTGCTGCATCGGCTGGCTGATGTAAAGGGCCTGGAATGGATACGCTTACATTATGCCTACCCATCTAAGTTCCCGTTGGAGATTTTGGATGTAATGCGGGACAGAGAGAATATCTGCAATTACCTTGATATGCCATTGCAACATGCCGCGAACAATATGTTAATGGCGATGAAGCGGCAGATTACAAGAGAGGAGATGGATGAGTTGATCCTAGCCATTAGGGAAAAAGTACCCGGTATCTGCCTGCGTACAACTTTAATTGCCGGCTTTCCCGGCGAAACGGAAGATGATGTAGAAGAACTGAAAGACTTTTTACAGCGGCAGCGGTTTGACAGGGTGGGCATCTTTACTTACAGCCATGAAGAAGGCACATCTGCACATGATTTAGTGGATGATGTTCCTGCCGAAGAAAAGGAAAGAAGGGCGCAGGATATTATGGAGACGCAGCAGGAAATTTCTTATGAGCTGAACCAGGAAAAAATCGGGAAGACCTTCAAGACCATTATTGATAAAAAAGAAGCAGGCCGCTACTTAGGCCGCACCGAATTTGACTCGGTGGAAGTTGATAACGAAGTGGTGATTCACTCAACAAAAAAACTTCCGATTGGTGAATTTGTAAATGTAAAAATCACCAAAGCGTATGATTACGATTTGGAGGGTGAGGTGCTTTTTTAGTTTTCTTTCAATGCTTCTTCAATACCCTTATCAGGGAGGAACCACATAATGGCTACCAGAACAATAAGAACTCCTGAAATGGCTGCATGAAAAAAAGCTGCGATGAAGGCCAGCAAATAAAGAATATTAGACAGGAAACCCTTGCGGGTTTGTTTATGCAATACCCGCAAAAGTACTTCATTATGCTGGTTGCATTTTTTTATTGCAATCAGCAGCAGGTAGTAGGCAAAACCGCATATATTCGCCAGCATGGTATAGGTTATGACCGTATTTCTTGCAAATTCATTTTCACCCATCCATGCTGTGGCAAATGGGACCAGTGAAAGCCAGAACAGCAAATGCAGGTTGGCCCACATAATGGCGCTGCTCACATTTTTTATGGTGTGCAGCAGGTGATGGTGATTGCCCCAATAGATGCCCAGGGCCACAAAACTGAAAATATAACTTACCAGTTGCGGCCATATTTTTTCCAGTTCACTCCATGAAGCGCTATGGGGAATTTTAAATTCAAGCACCATAATGGTGATGATGATGGCGATCACGCCATCGCTGAATGCTTCTAATCTTGTTTTAGTCATACAGCAATATTAGCTAAATTTAAGAATCAGTACAGCATGGTCAGCACGGAAACAGTAAGGCAACTGGCATTGGCATTTCCCGAAACGGAAGAACTGCCGCATTTTCACCTAACCTCATTCCGGGTGAAAAAAAAAATATTTACCACCATGGATGAAAAGCTGGGAAGGGTAATGGTTAAACTCAACCTCAAAGATCAGTCCGTATTTTGCTCATTTGATAAAACGATCATCTACCCGGTACCGGGAGGCTGGGGTAGGATGGGATGTACTTTTGTGAACCTGGAGAAGGTGAGGAAGTCAATGCTCAAAGATGCAATGACGGCGGCATATTGCACGGTGGCCCCACCCAAACTAGCTGAGAAATTTCTGCCTAAATAAATTTTTATACCTTAAGATTATGCAAAACCCCGTATGCAAAAACTGCGGTGATACTTTAACACTAAGCCAAAGGTTTTGCCCGCACTGCGGACAAAAAACGGGCATTCCACGCATAACGACTGGAAGCCTGGTAAAAGAATTCCTCCAATCTGTTTTTCATGCTGAAAAGGGCATAATCAACCTGCTGAAAGGATTAGCGCTGCATCCCGGTACTGTTATTTCTGAATATGTGGGAGGGAAAAGAAAAAAATATTTCAACCCATTTACTTTTTTTGGATTATGTGTAGCTTTTATGGTGTTAATTAATAGTTGGATAAAACCCGAATTTCAGACCCAAGGCGCAAAGGCTGCGGTAATAAACAGATTGCCCGATGAGCAGATGAGAAATATGTATATCAGTACAGTTAGAAAAGATGCTCAAATACAGGGATTTCTCAGCCGGAATTCAAACCTGAGTACTTTGATTACTGCCCCTTTTTTTGCAGTCTTCCTGTGGCTCTTTTTCCGGCAGCGGGGAAAAAATTATGCTGAGATTACGGTAGCTTATATTTTACTTACAGCTTTTGCCACTGTTTTATACTCCATCATTATCATGCCCTGGCATTTTGTATTTAAAGGAAACCAGATTGCAAGTGTCATTCTTTTTACAGGTCTTATTCTTGAATCAGTGTATTATGCATGGGGGTTGAAAACATTTTTCGGGTATAAAACATTTTCCGGATACCGGAATATATTGCTGGTTTTGTGGCTTGCCGGTATTACCGGTTTGATTCTATTGATGGGAGTATACTACGTTTATGTTTATGGCGGAGGAAGGTCGGTGGTTCTGCAATACTTATAGCGTAAACTTCAGCTGCGTTTGCCGTAAAAAATCCATTATCTTAGTCCGTAAACCTAAAGTATGGCCGATGATAAATATGTTTTCCTGAACCGTGACCTGAGCTGGCTTAGTTTCAATCACCGGGTATTGATGGAAGCAGCGGATAAATCGGTTCCGCTCTATAGCCGCATCTCCTTCCTTTCGATCTTTTCATCCAACCTTGATGAGTTTTTCCGGGTGAGGATGCCTTCCATATTTGCCTTTACCAGTATTGAAGCAAAAAAAACCTCGCTGCGGGACGAATATCCCAAAGAACTGGTGGGGCAGGTGCAGGCAATGGTGTTTCAGCAGCAGGAAGAATTCGGACAGATACTCAGGCAGCAGATATTACCTGAGCTGCAGCAAAACCATATCTGCCTGAATTACGGCGAACCTGTACGGGCAGAGCATACCGAAACCATCCGGGAGTATTTTTTATCAAAAGTATTGTCCTTTCTGCAGCCGGTCATCCTGCAAAAAGAAAATCAACCCAATGTGTTTCTGGAAAATAATGCCCTGTACTTTATTGTTGATCTGGAATCTCCGGAACAACCGGGGAAACATGTGTATGCCCTGCTGAATATCCCTTCTGCCAATTTGCCCCGTTTTTATGAGCTGCCGATGCTGGGTGATGACAGCTATATCGCTTTCCTCGATGATGTGATCCGGGAAAACCTGCAGGAAGTTTTTCCCGCCTTTACTATTCATGCTGCGTATGCTGTGAAACTGACCCGTGATGCGGAGATGAGCCTGGAGGATGAATTTGCCGGGGATATTGCGGAGAAAATAGAAAAACAATTAGAGAAAAGGGATGCCGGACATGCAACCCGGCTGCTGGTTGATCAAAACATGCCGGTGGAGATAAAAGATTTTATCCAGAAATATTTCGGCATCCGGAGCGAAGAAATGGTGGAAGGTGGCCGCTATCACAACCTGAAAGACCTGGGCAGCCTGCCCAACCCCCGCCTGAATGACACAGTCGGGCAGGCGCAGAGGGGGAAAATGGTTTATGCCTCCTGGTCTTCTGTATCACATCCGGGATTTGATAATCACCGATCCATCTTTCAATCCATTGCCGAAAATGAAAAAATGCTGCATCTGCCGTATCACACCTACAACTATATTTTGCGTTTTTTCAATGAAGCAGCCATTGACCCGAATGTGAAAGAGATCTATATGGCCCTGTACCGGGTGGCAGCCAATTCACATATTGTAAATGCACTGATCAGTGCGGCAAAGAATGGAAAGAAGGTAACAGTGTTTGTAGAACTAAAGGCAAGATTTGATGAAGCCAACAACCTGAAGTGGAGCAAGAAGATGAAAGCTGCCGGGGTAAAGATCATCAACAGCATTCCAAGACTGAAAGTGCATGCTAAAGTGGCCCTGGTAAATAGGCAGGAGGGAAAGAATCTGAAGAATTATTCTTTTATGGCCACCGGCAACTTCAACGAAGCAACCGGCAGGTTTTATACCGATCATGTACTGTTCACTGCCAACCCTGATTTTGGAAAAGAACTGGACTGGCTGTTTGAATATCTGCAATCAAGAAAACAGCCGGATGAATATGGCAAAATACCTTTTAAACACCTGCTGGTGTCGCAGTTCAATATGATCAAACGGTTTAACCAGCTCATTGACCGGGAAATTGATAATGCAAAAGCCGGTAAACCAGCATCCATTATCATCAAAGTAAATAACCTGCAGGAAAGAGAAATGATTGCCAGGCTGTACAAAGCCAGCCGTGCAGGGGTGAAAGTGCAGATGCTGGTCCGCAGCATCTGTACGCTGGCGCCGGGTGTACCGTGGCAGAGTGAGAACATCACAGTCCACCGCATTGTGGACCGCTACCTCGAGCATGCAAGGATATTTGTCTTTCACAATAAGGGCAACCCCGAATACTATATGGGCAGCGCCGACTGGATGAACCGCAACCTGCACAGCCGCATTGAAGTATGCTTTCCGGTTTATGACAAGGCCATGCGTAAGGAAATTGATGACATACTCCGCTTCCAGCTTGCCGATAACCGGAAGGCTGTGCTTATTGCCAGTGATGTGCTCACCGGCAGCGCCAATAACCTGCGGGTGCTGAGTTCGGGGCAGGAACCACAGGCTGCCCAGCAAACAATCTATGAGTATGTAAAAAAAATATCAGCCGGATAACAGATTTTGTTGCTCAGGAAGAAAACGAAAAAAAGGGCGGCTGATTAAATCAGCCGCCCTTAGTATAGAATAAATAAACGGGTTACTGAACAAGCACTTTTCCTTCGGCAAGGCGCTTTCCGCCGCTTCCTATAATCACAACGTGGTACAACCCTTTTCCATGATGTTTAATATCCACCTCCATTCGCTGGTAAGGAGAACTGATGCTGTATGATTTCTGATATACGAATGCACCCTTCGAGTCATAAATACCCAGTGTAAAGGAACTGGCGCCGGTGCTGTGATATACCACATCAAATTTTCCCCTGTTGGGGTTGGGCATTATAAACAGTTTTGCTGAAGCCGAATCCCTGACTACAAGCGCTGCAGAAGTATTGGAGCAGGGCAGTCCTGTGCTGTTGGTAACTGTTACAGTATAGCTGCCCAGTTCATAGGCATCAATGCCGGGCAGCGTTGCCGCCGTGGCGCCGGGTATTGCCACATTGTCTTTGTACCAGGTATAATTGTAGGATCCAGATGGCGTCACATTCGCCGTTAACGTGGTGCTGAGGCCCGGGAATAAACTGCTGTAGGGTGAGGCTGAAATAACCACAGCCGGGTTGGGGCTCACACTCACACTGGTTGCAGCGGAGCTGGCAGAGCAGCCGCTTGCATTGGTAACCGTTACCGAGTAATTGCCGGAACTGTTAACGGTGATTGATTGTGTGGTGGCGCCGTTGCTCCATAACCAGGAACTTCCGGACGAAGCCGTGAGTACAACATTTCCTCCCTGGCAGAAGGTAAGGGGGCCGCTGGCTGAAATTGCAGCGTTGGGCAGTGCATTCACGGTTACATTCACCGGGGGCGAAGTACTGGTACAACTGCTGGTTGTTACTGTTACAGTGTAAGAACCCGATGTACTTACTGTAATGGACTGTGTGGTGGCGCCGTTGCTCCAGTTATAAGAGGTGCCGGAATTAGCTGTTAGCACCACAGATCCGCCCTGGCAGAATGTGGTGGGGCCCCCCGCAGAAGCCGTGGCCTGTGCTACGGTGGTAATAGTTAATGTTACCGCCGTTCTTGTAGTGCTTTCACAACCGGAACTTGTATTTCTGCTGGCCGCATGATAAGTAATTGTTCCTGCTGTATTCAGAGTAGGGCTTGCTACTATGTTTCCCCCTGAGGCTGCATCATACCACACAACAGTGTGCCCGGCAGGAACTGTGGCCGTTGCCGTAAGCGTCGGTATTGGATTGGGCAGACAAACAGTCTGGCTCTGGTTGCCACCACTGGTGGGGGCAGCCGGGGCAGTGTTTATGGTAATAGCAAGTGTGGAAGGAGCAGTATTACAGGTGCCATTGCTTGCAATTACGCTCAGATTACCGTTGGAACTGCCCGCAGGATAATCGACGGTGATGGAAGTAGTGCTCTGGCCCGAAGCGATACTGGCGCCCGGAGGAGCGGTCCATGTATAAGAAGTAGCACCGGGAACCGCAGCGATAGAATACGGAACACCTGATTGAGTTCCGCAAATACTTGACTGACCCGTAATGGGGCCCACAGGGCCTATTCCCCCGCCTCCGGTTGAAACGGTAACATTGATGGCATTGGCCCTTTCACTTAAGGAACCGGTGGTATTATTTTTTGCCCTGATGGTAAACCACATACTGGCGCCCGGTACAAGTCCAGTTACGGTGTGAGAGGTACCCGTAATATTAGCAGCCAATAAATCAAAATCACCCGTTACGCTGTTCAGGTTGTAAATATCATAATGGGTGGCATTAGTGGTGGGTGTCCATGTAAAATTCACATCACCGGCAGTGCAACTGGTTCCGTTTCCGGAAAACCCAGCCACAGTACCCAGTATTTTAAAAGTAATATCACTTAAATCCGTCAATGCGCCACTGGTAACCCTTACCAGGGCGGTGGATGTATTGGCAGTGGGTATTGTCCAGGTGAGCCGGGTGGTGGCAGCGGGCACGGAAGAACTGATTACCGTCCAGTTACCGCCGTTATCTGTTGAATATTCCACAGTCTGGTTGCCCGATACGCCGGCGCTGTTCCAGGTAATGACCTGGGAAGTGCCGGGGCTGAATGTTTCATTGCCGTTCGGATAGATTACTTCAATATTCGGCTGCTCAACATCCCATGTTAAAGCATAAGGCTGGTTGGGGCCGGTGGTAATTGCTTCGCCGATCACCCTTAATGTATAAGTGCCCGCAGGTGGGTTGTTGACAGTCACCTGTTCTATATTGCTGATATTATCGTCGGCCTGCGTAGCGGGAAGCGATGGATTGTTTGCATCCAAAATCCATGGCAGGTAAGTATTGGCGCCCTGTATTACACGCAGGTCTAGGTGATTGATCAGTGCAAACGCAGCATTGGCTGCAGCGGCGGGATCGTTCCAGGTTAGCATTACCCTTAGCCGGGCCGCACCTGCAGGAACAGTAACAGTAATGTCATTGGTAGCTCCCGTTGCAATGGAATTGAGCACATACCTGTTTTGTTCCAGTATCCTCACTGCGCCCAGTGCATTGATGCGTCCAAAACCAAACCGGTAGTCAGGCCCGGTATTTCCGAGGTCTTGGGCTGTGTTGCAGGCAATATTCTTAATCAGCGTAGAAGGAGGATTGACATTGCCGTTTAACTGCTTGTAACGCTGAGCCAGCAAAGCCACCGTACCGGTAATACCTGGGGTTGACATGGACGTTCCGGAAATGGTATTGTAAGTATTCAGTGGAGTATAAGTGGAAAACACGCCATCGCCCATAGCGGTGATCTCCGGTTTAATCCTTCCGTCATGTACGGGGCCAAAGCTGCTGTAGCTGGTCATCGCTTCAAATGAAGTGAGGGCGCCCACCACGAGGTTATTTTTAGCGGCTTTTCCTGTTCCGGTTATGGTTCCCCATCCGCCCGTGCAGGAAGATTGTGCATTGCCTGCTGAATGGCAGTGTATATGATAAAGAAAGTTGTTAAGGTTGATATCCGTATTCCTGGCCCTGAGTGAATAAGCGGCCGAATTGCCGCTCAGTCCGCACTGAACACCGAGCCCGTCATGGTACGAGTGGTTGCTGGAAATAAGTGTATTGGCAGGAATTGCTGTAGCCATTTCCACCTGTACATCGCCATTAAAAGCATTGTAGGAATAAATCATGGAATTTGGCGCCATGCCTCTTGCAAAAGGATTAATTAAACCCCGGCAGCCTACGGTGCCGGAAACATGGGTACCATGGCTTCCCGGAGTACCCGACTCCATATTTACTAACCTGCCGGCAGGGGAAAAATCAAGGTGCTGGCTGGCTACTTCATCCCACACACCTATATTCATCCCATCACCTTTCAGGTTCCTGCTGCCGTCGTTCAGCACACTTGTCCTGTGCTGGGTCCTTCCGGGTAAATTTTCCGGCACATTCGGGGGGGCAACATACTCTGCCCACTGTACATAAGGCAGTGCGGCCAGTTTGTGTACATTAACTACCGGCAACCTTACTGTAAACATTCTGAACAGCGGTGTATTGGCAATAATACCAGCGCCCAGTTCGGCCAGTGAATTCATTATTCTTTCAGGCCCTACGTTTTCATACACTATTATATCCACATCAGCAAAGCCTGCATTCGATTGTGCATAAGCAGGCGCCCTGTTATCCAAAATTCCCGGGGCAGATTTTTGTTCCGGTGTGAATTGGAACACACTGCGTACCGGAAAACTGCGGAGTATGACCGGGTCTGTAGCAGCGCTGATAGCGGCCGTGTAGGCTAGATGCGGGATATATTCTAATAGTTCAATACCTGCAGCCTTCAACCGGTTTTTCATGGGCTGGTCAGGGAGGGTTTTAAACTGTATGGTCAGATAATACTTGTCGCTGAACAGGCTTTGACTGAACAACGGGTCGGCTTTGCTGATTGAACTGATATTCTCAGCCGGTACGAACTTTCCAGCATGTAGATGCAGGGTATAGTCCTGTGCTATTGATAAGCCCGGCAACAAAATCAGAGACAATATTTTTACCAATCGGGTAATAAATCGTTTCATGACGATAGTTTTAAGTTGAAGAAGGCGGAAAAGGGACGGGAAATTAAATATATTTTCTCAAATAAAGCCAGACAGTTATTCAAACCGGGTGCATAATCCACAGATGAAAACTAATTGTTCAAAATCTTATCTTTAGCCATTAATAATCAGGAATATGGCTATTGAATGGACAGGTGTTTTCCCTGCGTTGACGACCAAGTTTACGGCATCCGACGAGCTGGATCTGCCCTTGTTTGATAAAAACCTGCAGGCACAATTAGCCGCCGGTGTGGAAGGCGTTATACTCGGCGGAACATTGGGCGAAGCCAGTGTGTTGACTACAGATGAAAAAGAAACGCTGGTGAAGTATGCTGTAGAGAAAGTGGCGGGGAAGATTCCCGTTATTATCAATATCGCTGAAGGCAGTACAAGCGAAGCATTGAAGCAGGCGGCGCTTGCAAAGCAATGGGGCGCCAAAGGGTTAATGATGCTGCCGCCGATGCGCTATAAAAGCGATCACCGGGAAACGGTGACTTACTTCAAAACCATCGCCGATGCTACTACCCTTCCGGTGATGATCTACAATAACCCCGTTGATTATAAGATCGAAGTAACACTGGACATGTTTGATGAGCTGCAGGGATGTAAAAACATCACGGCAGTAAAAGAAAGCACCCGGGACGTAACGAATGTAACAAGGATGAAGAACCGTTTTGGCGACCGCTTCAAAATTCTCTGCGGGGTGGACACACTGGCCATGGAAGAACTTTGCCTCGGCGCTGATGGGTGGGTGGCCGGACTGGTTTGCGCTTTTCCGGCGGAAACAGTCGCCATTTATAAATTAGTGAAAGCAGGTAAGATCGCTGAAGCAATAAAGATATACCGCTGGTTCATGCCGCTGCTGGAGCTCGACATTCATCCCAAATTAGTGCAGTACATCAAGCTGGCAGAAACACAGACCGGTATCGGCAGTGAGTATGTAAGGGCGCCGAGACTGGTGCCGGAGGGAGAGGAGAGGGAAAGAATTTTGAGAATTATCAATGAAGGAATAGCGACAAGGCCAAATATTCAATAATCAATATTCAATGATCAAAGACGTCACGATACAAGAGATAGATGCGGCACTGCAGCAGGCATGGAAAGCCTTTCATGTTTACCGGAAATGTTCGCTTAAGCAGCGGGCCGGGTTCATGCGGGCCATTGCAATGGAAATAGAAGCCTTGGGTGATGAGTTATTGAAGGTAGCAGGTGAGGAAACCAACCTGCCAGAAGCAAGACTGAGAAATGAAAGAGGAAGGACTATTTTCCAGTTGAATCAGTATGCTGGTGCATGCGAAAAAGGTGACTGGCTGGAAGCAAGGATAGATACAGCCATGCCCGATAAAAATCCACCAAAGCCTGATATCCGGAAAATGCTGGTGCCGCTTGGCCCGGTAGTGGTATTTGGCGCCGCCAATTTTCCTTTTGCTTATTCCACTGCGGGCGGCGATACGGCATCCGCATTCGCTGCCGGCTGCCCGGTAATTGTAAAAGCACATCCTGCCCATGCGGGCACCAGTGAGTTAGCAGCGAAAGCAATACTTAAAGCGGCTGCTGATTGTGCCATGCCGGAAGGAATATTTGCACACCTCCACGGCGTTGCCTTTGAAGTGGGCAAGGCGCTTGTTGAACATCCATATACCAAAGCGGTGGGCTTCACAGGTTCATTGGCGGGGGGCAAACAATTATTTGACTGGGCGAGCCAGCGAAAAGTGCCCATCCCTGTTTTTGCAGAAATGAGCAGCATCAATCCTGTTTTTTTACTGCCGGAGAAAATGAAAACCGATACGGCAGCTATTGCAAAAATGTACGCCGGTTCCATTACATTGGGTGTTGGACAATTCTGCACCAACCCCGGTCTTATCATCGGGTTGGAGGGAAAGGAACTGACCGCCTTCACGGAAATATTGGGCGATGAGATCAGCAAAATGGCCCCCGGCGACATGCTTCACCCCGGCATTTTTAAAAACTACCGGAAGAAAAAAGATGAAGCGTTAAGACAAAGCGGGGTGGATACAGTCGCTGTCAGCGAGGCAAAACCTGCCTTAAACCAGGGTAGCCCTACCATTGCATCGGCCACCGCGCAAACTTTTCTGAACAACCCGGTGCTGCACCAGGAAGTGTTCGGCCCTTACTCCCTCATCATCCGCTGCAAAGACATGAAAGAGATGCTGCAGGTGGCTAAACAAATGGAAGGGCAGCTCACTGCCACGCTGATGGCTACGGAAAACGACATCCGCATCCATGATAAATTAGTGGAAGCGGTGAAAAATATCTGCGGCCGGTTTATCCTGAACAGTGTGCCTACGGGAGTTGAAGTTTGTTTAAGTATGCATCATGGGGGTCCTTTTCCTGCTACTACAGATGCAAGATTCACCTCTGTTGGCGCCGATGCCATCAAACGGTTTGCCAGGCCCATTGCGTTTCAAAACTGGCCGGATGAATTATTGCCGGATGAATTAAAAAAGGTAAATCCATTGGGAATAAGCAGAAGAGAGTCGTGAATCTGAAGTCGATAGTCATTAGTCAATAACCGGTAGTATATGCAGTATGCATTCCTTTTTCAGGTGTACAAAACCCGTAGCAAACAGTTCATTGGTATAAAAACCCGGGTTTTCGCTGCACCGGCTGCAACTGTTATTGGGACACGGAAGCGTCACTTACCTGGGCACCATTAGAATGGGAGGATGCTGCTTTCATGCTTTTCCCGTTTCCCACCGAAAAAAACAATGCAGTAAAAGACGCCGGTCTTTTTTCCCAGGTCGGGTCATTCAATGATTTGGTGGAAAGACTGAAAACAAAAGCAAGGATCATTGAGTTTACTGAAGATCCTTACAGCAACAAGAAGCAAGTAGTATTTGAAGACCTGAATGGGTTCAGAGTAACTTTTACCTGTAGATAATCGAAAAATTGCGAGATCAAAGAATACCGGGGAAAAGGATTTTCTATAAACCAAATTGTTTAAGGTGGTGGTTTACATGTCGCCACATCAACCTGCCCCAGTCATTATTAGTGATTTTTCCAAAAACCGGGCTCGGTTGAAAACTCATTTCTTTTTCGCCTGACACAAATTTTTCTATATACCCGAACAATTCCTTTTTGTCTTTTTCAAATGTTTCGGGTGGGGTTCCTTTTACTCCCTGTATAAACTCCGGGGCTGTTGGCGCCCCTTTGGGCCATGGCAAGATGTAAACTATTAATTTGTTTAATGGCCATTTGCTGAAAAGGCCCGGCACCTTAGGCACCATTCTTTCCCCCAAAGCAGCACGAAAAGGGTCAGTAAGATGAACGACTGCCTGGTGGGCATTCATCTTTCCCCATTTGGGTGTACCAGACGGGCCCATATTTTCCAGCCTTTTCAGCAAAGCTGCCCTGTCTTTTTCATTGAAAAAATTTTTCATGATAATTTCTGCTATTTTTTTTGAAAGGAAAATACGAAAAAATGAACATCATGGTTTTAGTAAAGAGGCTGATGCCTGTGGCGGGTAAACTCAGGAGAACAATACAAGCTGTTTGTCTTCTTTCATATGTTTTACTGTAAAAAAGCCAGTTAGTAATAGTGAAAGAATAAAGTATGCCCCAACCATATATTTAACCTCCGCCAGCCATTGTGAACCCCCAAACCAATCTCCCTGCTCATACAAAAACCAAATCCCCAATCCGCAACGTAAAAATTCCCAAACAAACGCATATTTATTTCTGTCCATTAGTTCGGTTAGCGCATACACAGATAGGAATACAAAAACGCCGTACCAGTAAATATAACTGCCGTCAAGACTGTTGATATAAGCAATATTGCCAAAGAGGTAAGTAATAAAGAGCAGCAGCATTACCAACTGCAACCAGCACCAGGCATTAAAGAGTGGCGTTGTTTTGGTATTGTATTTTTCAAAATGATAAACGTCTTCAATTTTATGCACCGGGTATTTCGCCGCTACATCAGTCGGGCGGTAACCGGTGGGCTTAAACCATAGCGTAAGCTTTTCTTTCCAGCTATTGGTGCGCCATGCATCTTTCATCAATAGCCAGATATGCTGGAAATTTATTTTAATCGGGTTCCAGGTGCGGGCCGGCCGGGTAATGCCATATACCGGCGGCACATCTTTTTTCTCTTCCACAAAAGTGCCAAAGAGTTTGTCCCATATAATAAATATCTGTGATAGGTTTTTGTCCATGTACTCCGGGTTAATAGCATGGTGCACCCGGTGGTGGCTGGGCGTAACAATTATTTTTTCCAGGAAGCCCATCCGGTTGATATGCTGCGTATGGTACCAGAACTGTGCAAAGAGTTGGATCGGCCCTACGATTTGTATAACTTGCTCCGGTATGCCAAGTATGGCAGCGGGCAGCAGCAATACCGTGAAGAGGTTGAAGAAGGAGGATATGCTCTGCCGCAGGGCGCAGGCAAGGTTAAACTCCTCGCTGCTGTGGTGGATGACATGCAGGTTCCAGAACAGGTTTATCTTATGGCTCCAGCGATGCACCCAGTAGCCGTTAAAATCAATAACGATAAAAGTGATGATATAGACTAACACTGTGTTTTCAATACGGGTAAGAGCAAAGTATTTGAGCATGAAAGGATAAATACCGATGGCGATGGCCAGCCCCAGCACATCTTTGGTTACATTGGTTACCCCGCTGGTCAGGGACGATATCATATCCATATTCCGTACAGAATCCTTTCCCCTGTACCATCCATACCATTTTTCAAAAAGTACAAGCGCCAGGAAGATTGGCATGGCAATCAGCAGTATCTTTCCGTAAGTTTCCATTTTGTAAATTCAATTTTCAAAATTAATAAAACTGTGCATGAGAAAATTAATTTTAATACCGGGGTTCTTTCTCTTTTCTCCATATGCTGATTCACAAAATTCCGTTCCAACAAGCGGTACGCAAAAGCTGGCAGCCTTTGCCAAACAAAAACAAATGCTGCAGCAATCGCCATATAAAAACCTGCAATGGCGGTTGACAGGTCCTGATAACCGCAGCGGCCGAAGTACCGATGTGGAAGGCATCACCGGAAATCCCAACATCATTTATGCCGCTTTTGCTACCGGTGGCCTGTGGAAAACTGAAGATGCAGGCAATACATGGACTCCTCTTTTTGATAAGGAAGCGACACAATCTATTGGTGATATTGCTTTAGCGCCATCGGATAAAAATATTTTGTACATCGGCACCGGAGAGGCCAATATTTTCCGTGCATCATTGCCGGGTATTGGCATGTATAAATCAACCGATGCGGGAAAGACGTTTAAACATGTCGGGCTGGAGAATAGCGGAACCATTGCACGAATCCTGGTACATCCCAAAAATCCAAATATTGTTTATGTGGCAGCCAGCGGCAATGAATGGACCTACAATAAAGACCGCGGCGTTTATCAGTCTATTGATGGTGGAAAGACATGGAAGCTGATCAAATATGAAAATGAGAAAAGTGGTTGCATTGACCTGGTGATGGATCCTTCTGATCCCAACACTATTTATGCTTCTTTCTGGAACCGTATAAGAAGAAGATGGAGTGATCCGGTACCGGAGGATGGTGATTATTTATATAAAACAACCGATGGCGGCAAAACATGGAAGAAGATTGTAAATGGATTGCCTGATACAAAGAACACCGGTAGAATTGGAATTGCTATTGCAAAATCAAATCCGAATGTGCTTTATGCATTTGTAGATGATCATAATAAAAAACGAGACCCCAAACCGGATGAAACCGACAGTTATGAAAGAAAAGTGCAGAAGGTGGTGATAGGCGGCTCCATTTACCGCAGCGGCGATAAAGGAGAAACATGGCAGAAGCAGGCAGAAATACACGATTTCTTTACTCCTTTTTCAGGTACCTATGGCTGGGTGTTCGGCCAGATACGGGTTGATCCTAAAGATGAGAACGAAGTCTATGCTTTTGGAGTTTCAAAAGGCATCAGCCGGGATGGCGGTAAAACCTGGAAAATATGGAACGCTTCAGATACAACCAGCGACTGGACCCATGGCGATAATCACGCCCTGTGGTTTGATGAAGAAAATCCTGATCGTATTGTAGTGGGTAACGATGGCGGTGTAATTATTAGTTATAATGGCGGTGTTAAATGGAAAAACACTTTTGATAAAATTCCCACTACGCAGTTTTATACGGTTGCTTATGATATGGAAACTCCATTCAACATTTTCGGCGCCGTACAGGATGAAGGAACCATGAGTGGAAACGTGACCAATACCTTCGGAATGCCGGCTGATACATCATTGCGTCCGTGGCGCATGGCGCCCGGCGGCGAGGGAACACAAATACAGGTGGACCCGAAGAACTCAAACATGGTTTATTCATCCACTTACTACGGCCGGTTGATGGAGACCGACATGAATAAGGGAAGAAGGGAGGGAGTGAAGCGGTTCAGTATTTTTGATGTAGGCCGGATTGATTCGCTGCGTGGCGAATGGCTGGCGGCCACTACGTTTTCAAAATATCAGCCCTGGCGTATTTATCATGGCCTGCAGCATGTTTATAAAACTGACGACCTGGGAAGGAACTGGCAGCGCATCAGCCACGATCTTTCTTACAACAATAAAGCAAAAATGGGAGTGTATCCTTACCTCATCTATCACCAGGCTATTACAGCCATTACGGAAGGCGGTAAAGAGACCCTGTGGGCCGGTACGGATGATGGCCGGGTGTGGAATAACATTACGGAAGATGGTAGCTGGAAAGAAGTAACAAAAGGCCTGCCCTACAACAAACATGTGGCGGAGATTGTCGTTTCGCCATTCAGCAGCAATACGGTTTTCGTGGTGCTGAACGGAAGACGGGATGATGATCATACTCCTTACATTTTTGAAACCAATGATTACGGCATGACCTGGAGAAGTATTGCATATAATCTTCCCGCTTCACCAGTCAACGCATTTGTCTTTGATCCGGACAGGGGCAATTATTATTGCGGAACTGACATGGGTGTATACCGTCTTGCGGCAAATAAAAAAATATGGGAGTGTGTCAATGGCAACCTGCCGGCAGCGGTTTCGGTCAATGATATGTTCATTCATCCAAGAGATAAAAAAATGGTGATTGGCACGTATGGAAGGGGTGTGTATGTATTGGATGATATAAGTAAGTTGAAATAGATTTTCTTTGTTACAGGCTGCGGTTCCCTGGTTGAATTTTTATAAGCACAAATCAAATATGAATATAAGCCTCCTTTTTGTGACTATAGCGGGTTTATTAGCCGGTTGTAAAAATGAACCCGGTAAGGCAGAAAATATAAATCTGCTGACCGAAAAAGAAGTAATTAATTTTATAACCAGCTATGACGATATGTGGGCAATACATGATACCGTGGCTATGAAAGAGGCCATATCGGAAAACTATTTTTATTTCACCTCCACAGGAAATATCACTGACAGGGCAAGAATATTAAGCTGGTTTACCCCGGCTGATAAATACAAAGTGGATACAGCAGCACGAAGTGAAATCAGCATTACTATTCATGGCAATATCGCCGTAGTCAGCAGCCGGTGGATTGGAAGCGGAAGTTTCGGCGGTGAACGATTCAATGATGACCAGCGTTGTAGCCTGGTGATTCAAAAAGAAACCGACAAGCTAAAATTGATAGCTGAGCATTGTACACAGATAGCTAAATAGGTTGTACTAAATGAAAACTAAACCAATTACAAAAGTTTTTTCCAATACACACTCCGGGCGGCTTGGGGGTTTTGTATTTCACTGTATAGATGCCCACACCTGCGGTAACCCGGTTCGTTTGGTTGCGGCCGGCGGCCCGGAACTGGCAGGAAATAATATGAGTGAAAAACGCCAGCACTTTTTAAAAGAGTACGACTGGATAAGAAAAGGACTTATGTTCGAGCCCCGCGGGCATGATATGATGAGCGGAAGCATTCTGTATCCGCCGCATGATCCGCAAAACGATTTTGCTGTTCTCTTTATAGAAACCAGCGGCTGCCTGCCGATGTGCGGACATGGTACCATTGGAACAATAACTATTGCGGTTGAAGAGGGATTGATTATACCCAAGAAGGCGGGTATAATAAAAATGGAAGCCCCCGCAGGATTGGTGAATGTAACATATAAAATGCAGCATGGTAAATGCTCTGGCGTAAAACTCACTAACGTCCCTGCTTTTCTTGATAAAGAAGGAATAACTGCTGAATGTCCGGAGTTGGGAGAGTTAGTAATTGATGTCTCTTACGGCGGAAACTTTTATGCCATCATTGATGTTCAGAAAAATTTTAAAGGACTGGAGTATTATTCAGCAGAAAAATTAATTGCCTGGGCAAGGGAACTGCGTAAGAATATAAATGCGAAGTATGAGTTTGTTCATCCGGAAGATCCGACGATTAGCGGCTGTAGTCATATTTTATGGACAGGCGCTATATTAGATAAAACTTCTACGGCACGTAATGCGGTGTTTTATGGTGATAAGGCCATTGACCGCAGCCCCTGTGGCACGGGTACCAGTGCAAGAATGGCGCAGTGGTATGCCAAAGGAAAGCTGAAGAAGGGGGAGGAGTTCATTCATGAGAGCATTATCGGCAGCAAGTTCACAGGAAGAATTGAAGAGGAGCTGGTGCTGCACGGCGAACCGGCCATCCGGCCATCAGTGGAAGGCTGGGCGAAAATTTACGGATATAATACGATCTGGATTGATAAAGAGGATGATCCGTATGGATACGGGTTTCAGGTGCTGTAACTAATCAACAAAAACCAATGTACAGAGCAAAGTTGCCCGTTTTTATTATTGCATGTATTGCTTCATTAGTTAGCAGCGCACAATACCCTTTTCGCAACACTACACTGCCCGTTGAAAAAAGGGTCAGCGACCTGCTCAGCCGATTGTCAGCGGATGAAAAGATAAACCTGCTGCTGTACAACAGCCCCGGTGTGCACCGGCTCGGCATTCCTGCCTACAACTGGTGGAATGAAGCGCTGCATGGTGTGGCGAGGGCGGGGAGGGCCACCGTTTTTCCGCAGGCCATCGGCATGGCAGCAACTTTTAATGATTCACTGATTCAAAAAGTGGCGGATGTTATCAGCGATGAGGCAAGGGCCAAGTATAATACAGCGATTAAAAATAATAACCGCTCGCAATACCCCGGTCTTACTTTCTGGTCGCCCAATATCAATATCTTCCGTGACCCCCGCTGGGGTCGCGGACATGAAACTTATGGAGAAGACCCCTGTCTTACCGGGAGAACCGGAACTGCATTTGTGAAAGGGATGCAGGGAACCGACAGCCGCTATTACAAAACAGTAGCATGTGCCAAACACTTTGCCGTGCACAGCGGCCCCGAACCGCTGCGGCATGAGTTTAATGCTGTTGTCAGCAAAAATGACCTGCACAATACCTACCTGCCTGCCTTTAAAAAATTAGTGACGGAAGCAAAAGTGGGCGGCATCATGTGCGCCTATAACCGGCTTGACGATTTGCCCTGCTGCGGCAGTACATTTTTATTGCAGGATATTTTACGGAAAGAGTGGGGCTTTAAAGGATATGTGGTGACAGACTGCTGGGCGCTGGATGATATTTTCCGTTACCATCATTTTGTAAAAACGCCGGAAGAAGCCGCCGCCATCGCCATCCGGAACGGGGTGAATGTGGAATGCGGCAATACACTCAAAACATTGCAGGAAGCATTGCGGAAGGGATTGATTACAGAAGCGGATATTGACGCATCGCTGAAGGTTAACCTTGAAATATTAATGAAACTGGGTTGGTTTGACCCGCCGGAAAAAAATCCCTGGGCCCGCATCAGCGAAAAAATGGTTAACAGCGAAGCGAACAAGCAGCTTGCCAGGCAAACAGCGGCTGAATCAATGGTATTGCTGACGAATAAGAACAACACATTACCTTTTTCCCCAAAACTGAAAAGTATTTTAGTGACAGGCCCCAATGCCAATGATATGGATGTGCTGCTGGCCAATTATAATGGCAACTCCGGCAACCTGGTAACGGTGCTGGAAGGAATTACCAATGCGGTCAGCGCTTCCACTGTCATTTTTCACAACCGCGGCTGCGATCTTACTGACACCGCAAGACAGGATATTCACTGGATGATCAATGAAGCCGATGCGGTGCTGGCGGTGCTGGGCCTTTCGCCATTGCTGGAAGGAGAACATGGCGATGCTTATCTTTCTGAAGCAGGGGGCGATAAGAAAGATATTTCGTTTCCGCATGCACAACTGAAATACCTGAAAAAGCTGCGGGAGAAAACCAATAAGCCGCTGGTAGTGGTGCTTACCGCTGGTTCGGCTGTGGAATTGGGTGAAGTGGAAAAAATAGCCGATGCCGTGCTGCTGGCCTGGTATCCCGGCGAACAGGGCGGCAATGCCGTAGCGGATATTTTGTTTGGCAAAATAAACCCTGCGGGCAGGCTGCCGGTAACTTTCTATCATTCGTCAAAAGACCTTCCGTCGTTTACTGATTATTCCATGAAGGGAAGGACCTACCGATATTTCGGCGGCAGCGTTCAACATCCCTTTGGGTTTGGCCTGAGCTATACTTCCTTTGCCTGCAGCGGGCTGAAAGTCTCGGCATCCCCTTCAGGATATTCCTTCCGGTTTACTGTTAGCAATACCGGGAAGATGGATGGCGATGAAGTGGTACAGTTGTATGTTCGCAGGATAAATGCAACAAGTGATGAACCGGTAAAGCAACTGAAGGATTTCAAAAGGCTTAAAATAACAAAAGGAAAATCAGTACCGGTTAGTTTGCAGTTGCGGAAATCAGACCTGGAGTATTATGATGAGGAAACAGGCGGATGGATGGTCTGGCACGGCGAATATGAAGTAATGATCGGCGGCTCTTCTGATGACAGCAGGCTGACCCACCGGATCCATATCAAATGAACATGAAGATGACACGATTATTGTTTTCCATTGCAATGGTTGCGGTTTTTCCGGGTTGCAGTTCAAAGGAAGCATCTTCTCCTGAAGATAAACTTCCTGAAAAGTTTATCATAGTGCTGGGCATTGCCCAGGATGCCGGTTACCCGCAGGCGGGTTGTGAGAAAGAATGCTGCAAAACATATTGGGAGGGAAAAGAAGAAAAGAAGCATATCACCTGTCTTGCACTGGTGGACCGGAAAGAGAGTAAATACTGGTTGTTTGAAGCCACGCCGGATATCACACAGCAGTTAAAAAATGTTCAGCAGTACATTCCTTCTTTATCTGATTATTCACCCAATGGTATTTTCATCAGCCATGCGCATATTGGGCACTACACCGGGTTGATGCAGTTGGGAAGAGAGGTGATGGGCGCAAAGGATGTTCCGGTATGGGCTATGCCCCGTATGGATTCATTTTTACGGAATGATGGACCTTGGAGCCAGCTTGTTTCACTGAATAATATCAGGCTGAACAAATTGAAAGAAGACAGCGCTGTACAGTTAGGTTCATCATTGAAAGTAACGCCGGTAAGAGTACCGCACCGGGATGAATTTTCGGAAACGGTTGGGTTTGTTATCGAAAGCGATAATAAGAAGATTCTTTTCATTCCCGATATTGACAAATGGGAAAAATGGGAGCGGGATATTGCGGAGCAAATAAAAGATGCAGATGTTGCTTTGCTGGATGGTACTTTTTATAAGAATGGGGAGTTGCCCGGAAGGGATATGAGTGAAGTGCCGCATCCTTTTGTGCAAGAAAGCCTGAAAAAATTTTCGACTTTATCTTCGGCGGAGAAATCAAAAATCGTATTCATTCATTTTAACCATACCAATCCGCTGATGAAAAAGAATTCGGCCGAGAAGCAGGTGGTAACTGAACAAGGATATAAAGTGGCAATCGAAGGAATGATGATTAAAATGTAAAATGTTCTAACGATGGAGATGCAGCAATATCTTATTGATACGTTTCGGTTTAATGACAGCGCCAACAAAAAAATGCTGGAGAATATAAAGCTGCTACCGGATAAAGCAGAAGCGGTAAAATTCTTCAGCCACCTGGTCAATTCGCAAAACAAGTGGCTGAAACGAATTCAGGTTTTTCCTGCTGACCCAATGATGGACTGGTGGGAACCATTTTATCAACTGGAACAACTGGAGGGAGAGTGGGACAGGAGCTTGCAGGCATGGATTGATTTCCTGGAAACAAAAACAGAAACGGAGTTAAATGAAGAAGTGAAGTTTGTGGGATATGACGGCGCTCATTGGGCTTGCCCGCTGATGGATATAGCCCTGCAGCTGAATTATCATTCCATCCACCACCGGGCGCAGGTTCAAACGATTATACGGCAACAAGGACTGGAGCCAGAATTTATTGATTATATCGGAACAAAATATAAAAGACTGGGATAATGAAAGCAATAGTTATCGGCGGGGGCATCATTGGGTTAAGCTCGGCATTTTATTTAAGAAAGTCAGGCTGGGAGGTGACCGTGCTTGATAAAGGCGATTTCAGCGACAACTGTTCTTATGGCAACTGCGGCTATATCTGCCCCAGCCATTTCATTCCGCTGGCCACACCGGGTATTGTAAAACAGGGATTGAAATGGATGTGGAATTCCAAAAGCCCTTTCTATGTGCAGCCCCGGCTCGACTGGAACCTGGTGAACTGGGGATTGAAGTTCATCCGCAGCGCTACAAAGAACCATGTGCAGACAGCGGCACTCCCTTTGCGGGATATTGCCATCATGAGCAAAAAGGGATACGAATCATGGCTCAGTTTACCCGGATTTGATTTTGCTTACCAGCACAAAGGCCTGCTGGAGATTTACCAAACCCCGGCAGGCGGCGATCATGCAAAGCATACAGTGGACAAAGCCCATGAGCTGGGATTAATTGATACAAAGCTGCTCAGCAAAGATGAACTGCAGGAGCTGGAACCGCAAACAAGGATCAATGGCCTCGGTGCCATATTATTTAATTGCGATGCACACTGCTATCCCAATAAACTGATGCAGCAGCTGATCGCTTACCTTAAAAGAGAAGGGGTGCTGCTAATTCCCAACCAGGAAGCGATGAAGTTTGAAAAAAAAGACGGGAAGATCACAAAAGTGATAACTGCAGGGAAGATGTATGAACAGGATGAGGTGATCATTGCCACCGGCTCATGGGGAAGGGAAACGGCAGGGCTGCTGGGTACCAGGATACCGATGATGCCGGGCAGGGGATATTCAGTGACACTGGAAGATTCACCTTACAAAGTGAATTATCCGGCCGTGCTGCTCGAAGGCCGGGCCGCCATTACACCGATGGATGGAAACAAGATACGGTTTGGGGGAACCATGGAGATCACCTCACATAAAACTCCGCCGCGGATGAACCGTGTGCAGGGGATACTGGATGCGGTGAAGCGTTTTTATCCAGACTTTGATGTGCCACTGCCGCCCAAAGAAAAAATATGGTATGGTTACCGCCCCTGTTCGGCAGACGGGCTGCCCTATATCGGGCGGATAAAAAAATACAGCAATGTAACAGTGGCTACCGGCCATTCCATGCTGGGGCTTAGTTTGGGCGCAGGCACAGGTATGCTGGTGAATGAAATTGTAAACAATCAGCCAGCAAGCATGGATATAAAACCGTTTGCAGTTGAAAGATTTTCTTAAATCTGTGCACACCTGCGTAATCCCCGCCTGACCATTTAGTTAATATTTAAAAAGATGGCGGGTAGGTGTGAGAAAACCAGAAAAGGACTTATTAATTTTACAACCACTTATGGATTGTATATCTACCCGGCTTCCTTACCGGCAGACCAACGCTTTCTCAAAGATTGCACTGGAGTATATTGACCAGGCCGCAGCGCTGAATCCTTTCTTTTCATACCCGCCAAACCTGCAGGGTATCCAAAAAGCAATCGAAGCAAGAAAGAAATTCAATACCGGCAGAAGAACTTTAGTGCAGGAATTACAAAAGCAATATGAGGGAGTTGAAGCCGGGGTTAAAGTGAAGCAGAACATTGAATCATTGCTTTCACCCGATACTTTCACCATCACCACCGCCCACCAGAATAATATCTTCACCGGGCCGCTGTATTTTATTTATAAGGTCGTTCATGCCATTAAACTGGCAGACCATCTTACTGCCACCCTCCCGCATCAGAAGTTTGTACCTGTTTTCTATATCGGTTCCGAAGATGCCGATCTGGAAGAACTTAATCATATTTATCTCGGCGGTGAAAAATTAATTTGGGAGACCAAACAAACCGGCGCAGTCGGGCGGATGAAGATTGACAAGGCCCTGCTGAAATTAATTCAGCAGATGGAAGGGCAATTAACCGTTCTTCCACAAGGGAAAGAGATTATTTCAATACTGAAAGAGTTTTACAAAGAAGGAACAATGGTACAGGATGCCACATTCCGTTTCGTCAATCATTTGTTCGCTGAATTCGGATTAATTGTTTTGCTCCCTGATAATGCGGCCTTAAAAAAACAAATGATACTGCTGTTTGAAGATGACCTGCTGAACCAGGCGGCTTCGGGGATTGTGGGAAAGACTGCTGAAAGATTACAAGAGACAGGGTACAAGGTACAAGTGAACCCGAGAGAAATAAACCTTTTTTACCTGAGGGACAATATGAGAGAAAGGATTGAGAAGGGGAATGGTGAGTGGCGGGTGGTGAGTGGGGGACAAAAATTTACTAAAGAAGAGTTGCTGGAAGAATTGCAGACACATCCCGAACGCTTCAGCCCCAATGTCATTCTCCGTGGGCTTTACCAGGAAACGATTTTGCCCGATATCGCTTTTATCGGCGGGGGCGGAGAAACTGCCTACTGGCTGCAGTTGAAAGACCTGTTTGATCTTTACAAGGTTCCGTTCCCGGTGCTGGTGCTGCGCAATTCATTTTTAATAGTGGAAAAGAAATGGCAGGAGCGGATTTCTCACCTGGGATTTACGGCAGAGGATTTCTTTTTGCCCGAACAGGAACTGATGAACCGGCTGGTAGCCAGAGAAAGCAGAAACGAAACCAAAATAAACGGCCCGCTGACGGAACTGGAGCAGTTGTACAACATATTTAAGAAGCAGGCCAAAACTGTTGACAGCACTTTGGAGAAACATGTGGATGCACTGAAGCTGCAAACAATACATCGTTTGCAGGAACTGGAAAAGAAAATGCTGCGTGCCGAAAAAAGAAAATTTGTTGACCAGCAGCGGCAGATACATGCCATCAAGCAACATTTATTTCCTGCCGATGGATTGCAGGAGCGCAGGGAAAACCTTTCTTACTATTTTGCAAAGTGGGGGAAAGACTTTATACAACAACTATATACCAGTTCACTCAGCCTTGAACAGGAGTTTGTTCTTCTTTCAGAGAATTAATTCCGCTATCTCTTTCTCAGCGAAACACTCAGCGAAAATGTATTTTTCTTCAGCGATGAAAGCGCCGCAGAAGCAGGTGTGGTGGCTGCATTATCCTTCATATCTGAAAGCCCGGCCATATATTTTAATTCCGGTGCGATGATAATACCGGCTTTGGGGATGCCGATATCAACGCCCAATCCTCCGCCGGCGATGGCCAATGATTTTTTTACAGGCAGTATCTCAGCAGAACTGCTGTTTTGGCTGAACATATAGCTGAATGAAGGCCCCAGCGTAAGATAAGGCGCCACATTCCCGGAGGAGAACCGGATAATCAGCGGCAGCGAAACATTCACAGAGGTTCCTTTCACCGCTACTGTTTCAATTGAGTCCGACCCGCCTGTACCTCGCCTTCTTGTATAATCTATATCTGTATTTTCAACAGCAACTGTAACTGCGGGCCGGATACCAATTGTATTTCCAAAATTAACATTGAAAACAGCGCCTGCATTAAACCCCGGTGCGCTGGCAGCATTTACAGCGGTAAAACCAGTGTTGGCATTACCGGAATAAGTCGGGTCAGACTGGTTCAGCCCGCCACCGAGTGTGAAGCCGATACTGCTTTTTCTCAACGGAGTATTTTTCTTTACATCTTTTTTCGGTTCATCAGGCTTTTTATTATCCAATGCTAGTTTTGCCAGCGCCAGAGTGGTTAATGCGCAGGGCCATTTGGGTGCAGCTTTCGCCGCTTTGTCTGCGTAATAGATGGCGCTGTCGGCCCTGCTATTTTCCAGGTGCAGTCTCGACAGCCAGTTAAGAATATAAGCGCCGTCGGGGTCAATGCTTCTTGCAGCATGTGCAAAATAGAATGCATCTGTCGTTGTTCCGTAATCACCCGTTGCTTTCAGCAAATACATCCTTCCCCTCAGGGCGGCGGCAAATTCTGGTTCATCCTTCCCCAGCAGGTCGATGGCTTTTTCTAATCTTCCTCCCGCTGCGGCATTCTGTTGTTTTTCTACGGATGAACTCACTAATCCGCATGCCAGGTAGTCATTCACTCTTTTCTGTGCATCATTAACAAATTCTGATGCCAGTGTTGTTTTGGCATCCATCGTATAAGGGTTGTTGGGGAACTTTTTTTCTAATTGCTGATAATAATCTTCTGCAGAGGAGGCTCCGCTTAGGTTATTATTCTTAATGGCCCGGTTAAAACGGTTGTACGTTTCCACCAATGCCGTATCGGCTGCAAATTTTTTGAAATCATTTTCAGTAAACCCTTCAATGGAGTTGCCACCCCTTCTTTTTTTCTGCTGCATCCATTTCTGCAGATAGGCGGCGTCCACCACACTCACCACTTTATTGTCATTTTCCTTACAGCAGAAAAAAGGATCCTGTTTTCTTTTAAACCGCTGCAGCGCCACGGCCGGCACATTCTTGTCCACATAGGACTTTACTTCGGCAAAAGTTATTTTATTGTCGGCCCTGCCTTCTGTATCAGCGAGTCCACTCAGCCCGTCCACCAGGTACCAGGTAAACAAACCGTGGCCGGTGCCAATGGTCGCATCTTCCAGGGATTCCTGGCCGGCGCCGGTAGCCAGCATCATAATCTCACCTGCTTTTTTTTCGGAGATGGCTGTGTTCAGGAAGTTGAGGCCTTCCTGTCCACCCGGCAGTTCGTTAGAACGGCAGGCATCCATTACAAAAAACACATCCACTCCCTTGCTGGTTTCATTGACAATCTTCTTTTTCAGGTTGTAGAGCTGGATAGCGCCGCCGACAAGGTAATTGTTTTTATCGCCGGCTGGATTACAGTCATAGCTCAGGAAGAAGTACTGGTCTTCATCAATAGCATCGCCATGCCCGGCGAGGTAAATGAAGAGCCGGTCGCCCCGCTGCAGTTGTTTGGCCCGCAGCCACTGAAAGCCCTTGGTCCAGAAGGTGGAATGCAATGCATTTTCGTTCAGCAGGGCAAAGATGTTCTCCTCTTTTACATTACCTCCGCCAGGGGATCGTAAAAAATCACGGAACATTTCAGCATCCTTATCTGCATAATTCAGCGGCTTTACATATTTGTATTTGGACACACCTACAATGATGGCAAAGGTCTGCGGGCCTTTGATGGCCGTGTCCCTGAATTTCAGCGGGGTTTGTGCATTCAGTTGTGAAAACAGTACAACAGCGATGAACAATGCAGGCAGTTTTTTCATATTTCCGGGGTGAGCGTTGGTAAATGGCATCAGAAAAATACAGAATTTTTACAACCTTTCAGTATTTAATCTTTGGGAACAACCATCTTAAAGAGGGTGCTGCTTCCGTTATCGTTGTCAGCAGCCAGCAGTAAATACAGGTTTCTTGCTGTTTCTTTTGTGACGCAAACAGACTCAATCTTTTGCCCCTTGAAACGGGCATCTGTTTTTTCGAGGTCAATTATTTTATCGGGGTTGATAGCTTTCCATCTTTTTTTGGAGGTAATATTTTTTATAAGCCACAGGTAGCTTTTCCCGATAGCGCCGTCGTCTATGCTGTTGCGGGTGTCTTCGGTGGAAACCGTGCACAGCAGCATATCAGTTTTGGCAGAATAACCCAGACCGGAGACACCGTTGAACACGGCACTGTCTGTGTTGCTGCCAAAAAAGGCGGTATGAATTTCTGTCTGGCTTTGCCGCTCCCAGAAATTGTTCTTTGCAAAAATCAGGTGATTTTTAAGATAACCCTTGCTGCCCCGGTTGGATAAGATGAAGCCGCCGGGGACGGAGGTCACGCCTTCGATGTTCAGTTCTTTGATTCCATTCAGGGAAAGCCGCTGGTAAAAGCTGTCGAGACGGATGCTGTCTTTTTGTTGGGTGGCAGGATCTAAAATCCAAGCAATATTGCGCCGGGGTGCTGAAGAGCCTGAACCGGTAAGTAATAATGTATTACCCCGCAGAACGGTTATGGCTTCCAGGTCAGGTTTGACGGGTTTGGGAATTCTTTTTTCAGCAAAAGAATAAAGTTGTACCGAATCAATCAAGTTCAGGTTGCTGTCGAGCACCAGCAGCTTTTTGGCATCATCGCCGATGATGTAAATCTTGTTGTTGAGATATTCAATACCGGAAGCGGAAGGGTAGTGGGGGAGGGGTTTTACTTCAGACAGAACCGTGGTATTATCTTTACAACCGGCTGCAAGTGCAACTACAGCTGAAATTAAAATAAACTTACTTTTATTCCGCATAAACCAGGTAAATCCGGTAAATCATGGTTCTTTAATCAAACTTATTCTCCCATCCCTCTTTCTTCATCTTTTCCACTTTCTCAATCACTTCATTGTTCAGCGATTTTTTGTAGTGGGATACCTGCAGGGATATTTTTTCATCCGCCGTGCCAAGGATTTCGGCAGCGAGGATACCTGCATTTTTTGCGGCATTCAATGCTACAGTGGCTACCGGCACGCCGTTGGGCATTTGCAGTATTGATAAAACTGAATCCCAGCCGTCAATAGAGTTGGAAGATTTGATCGGAACACCAATAACCGGGAGTGTGGTAACAGACGCCACCATGCCCGGCAGATGAGCTGCGCCGCCGGCGCCGGCAATAATTACTTTCAGTCCCCTTTCTTTTGCGGTAGTGGCATATTCAATCATCCGGTGCGGGGTGCGGTGGGCAGATACCACAGTTACTTCATGGGCAATATCAAACTGTTTGAGTATATCCGAAGCGGCCTGCATGACGTTCAGGTCGCTGTCGCTGCCCATGATGATGCCAACTAAAGGGTTCATTGTTTATGGTTTATAGTTTATAGCTTTCATAGAAGCGATAATTGTTGCTGTTTTCCGGTCTAAATTAACCATAAACCAGTATTATTTTACCAAATCTCCTTTCAACCGCTGCCACTCCTTTTCCTTGCCTGGGTATTATTTCTTGCAGTAAACAAACTGGTATAAGCATACTGCTGGCATTTCCCGGCCTCTTTCAGTTGTATCAGGATGATGGAGGTCAGGTTTTGGCCTGCAGGGTATGTTTTATTTTTTTGGACTGATGAAGTAGTTCCTGTTTTTCTTTGCTCAGTACAGTTACATGCCCCATTTTACGACCAGGCCTTGTCTGTTTTTTCCCATAAAGATGTACAAAGGCATTTTCAATTTTCAACACTTCTTCCAGGCCCTCATATTTTACATTCCCGCTGTATCCTTCAGCGCCAATGATATTAACCATAATAGAGGGAAGGATGGCATCCGTGCAACCCAGCGGATAACCGAGCATGATGCGCCAGAGCATATCAAATTGAGAAGAATAATGCGCTTCGATGGTATGATGGCCGCTGTTATGAACCCTCGGCGCTGTTTCATTTACCAGCACTTCATTGGTTTTGTCCACAAACATTTCTACCGCAAAAATGCCGGGAGATTGGAAGTGGCGGGCCACGGCCAATGCGATGGCTTCCACTTTGTACAAAGTTTGTATGCTCAGTTCAGCAGGGCAGAGCTGGTAGTCAAGCAGGTTCAGCGAGGGGTCAAACAGCATTTCCACCGGCGGGTACAAAGCTGTTTCTCCTTTATCATTGATGGCCACAATCTGCGCAATTTCTTTATCAATAGGTATTAATTTCTCTAAAACAGCAGGGCTGTTAAACGCTTTTTCAGCATCGTCAATAGTTTTAATGATCTCCACGCCGCGGCCATCATAACCGCCTTCGCCCAGCTTATGAACGGCAGGTAAAAAATTTTCCTTCCGGAGTATTTCCGCCTGGTCATGTGTAATGATAAACTCAGCCGTAGGTATCCGGTACTGATGATAATACTGTTTTTGTAAAATTTTATTCTTGATGATTTTCAGCACCCGTGGTTTCGGGTAAATCTTCACCCCTTCTGTTTCCAGTTTTTCCAGCGCTTCTATGTTTACATTTTCTATTTCTATGGTGAGGGCGTCGAGCCCTTTGCCAAAATTGTAAACCGCCTCAAAGTCCTTTATATCTCCTTTGATAAAATGATGGCAGAGACGGGCCGCCGGGCATTCCTCATCATTTTCCAGCACAAATGTTTCCACCGGGTAATTGGCGGCTGCCTGTAAAAGCATACGGCCGAGTTGCCCGCCGCCGAGGATGCCCGCCCTGAGCGGAGCCGAAGGGGTTTGCATGGGAGCAAAGATAGGAGATAGGCCCTGAGCGGAGTCGAAGGGCCGGGTAAAAGATTGAGCGAAGTCGAAATCTTTATTTAATGTCCTTGTACTTGTGGTGAGAAAGGTCATTGCATTGTGCTAAAAGCTGCAGTTTATGATAATCCTGTTTAATCAGGGCGATTTTCTTGGCCCTTGACCATCCTTTTATTTGTGACTCCCTGCTTATGGCATCCCGGTGGAAGGGGATTGTTTCGTAGTAAACCAGCGTTAATGGACGTCTTTTATACGTATAACAGTTTTCGTAAATGCCGGAACAGTGTTCTTCAAAGCGCTTCAGGAGATCATTGGTTAGCCCGGTATAGAATGAGCCATCTTTACATTCAAGTATGTAAACATAATAGAGTTCCTGTGGTGGATTTTTGTAAATCATCTGTTTAAAAATATAGTTTTTTACCAGATATTTCGACTTTGCTCAATATCCTGTGCAAAGCCCTTCGACTTAACTCAGAACTTTTTATCTTTGCACAATGATTTCAGACTATTCGCATAAACTATTCAACGACCATCGCAGCCAGTTTAACCTGCTGATGGAGACATTCGCTATGGATACTCCCAACCCCCGTCTGACCGGCGGGCAGGCCTAAAGGGGAGTATTCACCGCTTCCCTGTATTTCATTATACAATTCAAATTTTAAAATCATGAATACAGTAACAGCAAATAAAAATAAAACGGCAGCCCAAACCGATTTTCTCCCACTTCAGGGAACTGACTATGTGGAATTTTATGTGGGCAATGCCAAACAGGCGGCTCATTATTATATGAGTGCATTTGGTTTCCAGGCGCTGGCTTATTCCGGGCCGGAAACAGGGATAAAAGACAGGGCCAGTTATGCTGTTCGCCAGAATAAACTTACCCTGGTGCTTTCCACGCCTATCCGGTCCGGCAATGAAATGGCTGACCATATTTATAAACACGGCGATGGAGTGAAAGTTCTTGCCTTACGAGTAGATGATGCAACCAGTGCATGGGCGGAAACTACCCAACGGGGCGCAAAATCATATATGCAACCGCAGCGGATGAAAGATGATGATGGCGAACTGGTGATGAGCGGTATTCATACCTATGGAGATACGGTGCATTTGTTTATTGAAAGAAAAAATTATTACGGGCCTTTTATGCCAAACTACAAGGCATGGAGTAATCCCTGTTTTCAGCCAGCCGATACGGGATTATTATATGTGGACCACTGTGTAGGCAATGTGGGATGGAACCAGATGAACCCCTGGGTAAAATTTTATGAAGAGGTGATGGGCTTCCGTAATATCCTTTCCTTCGATGATAAAGATATCTCCACTGAGTATTCTGCACTGATGAGTAAGGTGATGAGCAATGGCAACGGGTTTGTTAAGTTTCCGATCAACGAACCGGCTGAAGGGAAAAAGAAAAGCCAGGTGGAGGAATATCTTGAATTTTATAATGGCGAAGGATGCCAGCATGTAGCGATGGCTACTAATGATATTGTAAAAACGGTAACGGAACTCCGAAATCGGGGAGTTGAGTTTTTGAGAGTGCCTGCCAATTACTATGATGATCTGCTCGACAGGGTGGGGCATATTGATGAAGACCTGGAACCACTGAAGGAACTCGGCATCCTGGTGGACCGGGATAATGAAGGATATTTACTTCAGTTGTTTACCAAACCGGTGGAAGACCGGCCCACTTTGTTTTTTGAAATTATTCAGCGCAAGGGGGCAAAAAGTTTTGGAAAAGGAAATTTTAAAGCATTGTTCGAAGCGATTGAAAAAGAACAGGAGGCGAGGGGGAATTTATAAAGGCAAGTCATAATAGTCAAATAAGTCATAACAGTCAAATAAACCATACTGGTCATAATGATATTACGGTGCTCCCAGCTTGACTTATATGACCTATTTGACCTATTTGACCATCCCTCCTTATCTTTACCAATAGTTTAGTATCAACGAAATAATAAATTCCGCTACCCGCCGTTCATCCTAAACGATTAAAAGATGAAAAGCCTTCCTGTATTTATCATAACTGTTTTGGTGGCCGGCTCCGTTGCCGCACAACCTCCTTCTTCCAAAGGAGCCGCTTCTTTTTCATTTATAGATTATCAGAAAAGTTTTCCCCGGCCCAGCGAGGCGCTTGAAAAAAAGGAGGACACCCTGCAAAAACAATTTGAGGCCAAAAAACTGACCTGGCCGGCGAAATATATCTATATCCGCTCCTTTAAGTACGATAGCCAGCTGGAAGTGTGGGTAAAGAATGAAGTGCAGAAACCTTTCAAACTGTTTAAGACCTATAAAGTATGTGCGTTGGCCGGTACATTAGGCCCTAAACGAATGGAAGGCGATTACCAGGTGCCGGAGGGGTTCTATTACATCAATGTGTTCAACCCCAAAAGCAATTACTATTTATCACTGGGCATCAACTACCCCAATGCGTCGGATAAAATACTGAGTGATTCCATTCGGCCCGGCGGCGATATTTATATTCACGGCAGCTGTGTTACGGTCGGCTGCATTCCCATCCGGGATGAACAGATAGATGAACTGTACATTCTGGCAGCACATGCCAAAGACCAGGGGCAGGATTTTATTCCTGTTCACATCCTGCCGGTGCGTTTTTCTGTACAAAAAAGTGTGAACTTCCTGGAAAACCTTACCAAAAATGATCCTGCACTGAAGAAGTTTGCCAAAACAATGGAAGATGCCTATGATTATTTTGAGAAATATATGCAGCTTCCGGTAGTGATGATTGGAGAAAAAGGCGAATACATCATCAATGATGTGCCCCCCAAAAAAGGTAAAGGCGCTGCTGCAGAGAAGCCGGTAAGAAAAAATGCAGTGCAGCACCGCACAAGGCCCATCACATCGCTGGCAGAGGCAGTGCATCAATGGCCCCAGTTTCCCGGCGGTGCTGAGGCTTTTATGAAATATCTGGAAAAGTTAGGACAGGAGATGGCGGCTCATCTGCCGGAAGATGTTAAAAAAACATACATACAGGTGGAATTTATTGTTGACAAAGACGGAGTGCCTGTAAACTTTAAAGTGCTTAAAGGTTTAAAAGACGGCGAAGACCTGCACGATGAACTCATCAACCGCATGGAAAACATGGGAGTGTGGAAGCCTGCCATGCTGCATGAAAAACCTGTGGCCAAGAAGATGGTGCAGACTGTAACGGTGGAAGCAAAGCAGGAATAACTACTTCATCAGCACCTGGATAGTTTCAGGGGTTTGCTGCCGCAGCAGGAATGTTTTCCCGTTTGTGAGTTTTTCAAAAATTTCCTTGTTGTAATGCCGGATGGTGAGCAGAAATAATTCTTTCATTACCTGCACATCTAAAAATGCAGATGCTTCCGTTGCCAGTTTTTCTATTTTCTCCGCCCGGTCATCCAGCACACACACAAAACTGATGGCGCCGTTCTGTGTCAGGTTGGGTTTGATATGAAATTTCTCCATCAGGTGATATAAATGTCCTACATGATGCTCGCCAACAAATGAAAAGTCCCGGGAGTTCATTTCCATCATGGCCTGTTTTTCCTTCAACACGATGATGGGAGGGAGGTGATGGACAGGCTTATCATGTATTACGGTACCCGGCAACGACGGGTTCAAAAAACTTTTTACATACAAGGGGATGCCTTTGTTCTGCAACGGCTTGATGGTTTTAGGGTGGATGATCTGTGCACCGTAGTAGGCCATTTCAATCACTTCGTTGTAATTCAATTCAGGAATGGTAACCGCATCCGGAAATTGCTTGGGGTCGGCGTTCATCACAGCTTCCACATCTTTCCAGATGGTCAGGCTTTCTGCATCCAGCATACTGGCAAATACAGCAGCGGAATAATCACTTCCTTCTCTTCCCAGTGTGGTACTTTCGTTTTCATCTGTGGCGCCGATAAAACCCTGGGTGAGCACAATATCCGTTTCTCTGAACAGGGGAACAATGAAATGGTGCACTCTTGTATTGGTATATTCCCAGTCAATCACTGCATCCCGGAAGTCATCATCGGTGCGGAATATGTCCCGCACATCCACCCATTTATTTTTCACACCGGCTTCATTCAGGTAAGCGCTGACAATGGCCGTGGAAAGCAATTCGCCGGTGCTCACTACCTGGTCGTAGTAATAATCGTAATCCCTAACCGGCTTGTCGTGCAGCAGCCATTCAGCCTCGGTAAAAAAATCTTTCAGTTGTTTTTCGCAGGCAAGATAGTTGGCGACTAATAAGTATTTGGCGGTGATAAGGTGCTGCTGTTTTACCAGCTCAAACAATTGCAGTGCTTCTTCCTGTTTGCCCGTAAAGAAAGCATCCACTACTTTTTCCAGTGCATTGGTGGTTTTGCCCATAGCGGAAATAACCACCAGGACCTTTTCACCGGCAAATTGCTGAAGAATACCCGCCACATTTTTCACTCTTTCAACACTGTTCACCGATGCGCCGCCGAATTTGAAGACTTTCATTTTTTATCTGAAGGAGTTATTGATTTGTAATTTAAAAGTGGCTGCAAATGTCGGTATATTCTTCCAACTTTCGGATTCATTACCCTGTTAGTAATGGGTCAGTTTGAATAAACAATAAATTGTGTATTTGAAGGGTCGTGTCATACCGGGCTTGACCCGGCATCTTTCTCTTTGAAGAATTAAAAAGACACCGGGTAAGCCCGGTGTGACAATACTCCGAAAGAACGGAAATCAAACTGATCCACTACTCCCAGTTTACTTAGCTGCAATCCCTTACTTTTGTTGCGCTCAAACCTGCCAGTATGAATGTCAACCGGAAGATTCAGACCCTCGACGAATTTACCATCCAGCAACTCAGGGATATTCCCCATGCGACGGGTGAGCTATCGCACCTGCTGCGGAATATCGGCCTGGCTGCCAAGCGCATCAATGTGGAAGTAAACAAGGCCGGGCTGGTGGATATACTGGGCGATGCAGGCACCATCAATGTGCAGGGCGAGGAAGTGAAGAAATTAGATGTGTATGCCAACGACCAGTTCACTGGTGTACTGCGCCATGGTATTGCCTGTGCAGGTATCGCCAGTGAAGAGCTGGATGATTTTGTGGCCTTTGATGATGCGAAAAGTGTGACCTCAAAATACGTTTGCCTCTTCGACCCGCTGGATGGCAGCAGCAATATTGATGTGAATGTATCTATTGGTACTATTTTTTCAGTTTACAAAAGAGTTACGCCCATTGGTACGGTAGTAACCCAGGAAGATTTTCTGCAACCCGGCAACCAGCAGGTGGCAGCTGGCTACGTGGTGTATGGATCATCCACGATGCTGGTGTATGCCACGAGGAGGGGAGTGAATGGTTTTACCCTTGACCCGTCTGTTGGCGAATGGACACTCAGCCACCCGGATATTAAATGCCCGGAAAATGGGAAGATATATTCTGTGAACCACGGTAATTTTTTTCAGTATGACGAAAAGGTGCGGAAATATATCAATCTATGTCAGAATAAAACAAAAGCAGATGGCGGGCCTTACACACAGCGGTATATCGGCAGTATGGTGTCGGATGTTCACCGCAACCTGATCAAGGGCGGTATTTTTATGTATCCCGGTACTGCTGACAAACCCAATGGGAAACTGCGGCTGCTGTATGAATGTAATCCTTTTGCTTTCCTCGTTACAGTAGCAGGAGGTAAGGCAACCAATGGCAAGGAAAGGATACTGGATGTGCAACCCAACGAACTGCACCAGCGGACACCGATGTTTATCGGCAGCAAAGCGATGATGGAAGAACTGGAAACATATCTGTAATGCCGGCCTGACCAATATTTCTGGTCATTATGATAACAATCAGCAACTATAAAGCAAAATACCAGCCCGGTTTCAAAAGGCTGAACCTGTATTGGCTGGATAAATATAACCTGACGGAGCGCCATGACCTGGATATACTTGACGACCCGGAAGGAAAAGTGATAGCCGGAGGCGGTTGCATTTTTCTGGCATTGGATGGGGAACAGGTAGTGGGCACCGCCGGCTTGGCGAAAGAGCAGGAAGGAGTGTTTGAGCTGGTAAAAATGGCGGTTGACCCCCGCCTGCATGGACAAGGGATTGGAATAATGATGCTGGATCGTTGTATAGAAGAAGCTATAAGATTTAAAGCCGGAAAAATATTTCTTTTTTCAAACAGCCAGTTGATTACTGCTCTGAAAATGTATGAGAAATACGGCTTCAGGAATGTGGCGGTTACCAATTCACCGATGCTGACAGCAGATATAAAAATGGAACTAACTTTATCACCCAATCAGCAGGAATGAGCAATGCCATTATATCAGTAAAAAACCTTGTAAAGAACTATGGAAGTTTTCAGGCAGTGAAAGGAATTTCCTTTGATGTGCAGGAAGGAGAGATATTCGGGCTGCTGGGACCCAACGGGGCCGGCAAATCCACCACACTCGAGATTATTGAAACACTCCGGTCCAAAACCAGCGGAGAAGTGACAGTGGATGGTCTGAGTTTGGACAAACAGCCAAGCGAAATAAAAAAAATAATTGGTGTGCAGCTCCAGACCAGCGGGTATTATCCCGGGTTAAATCTTCTGGAGCTTATTGAATTGTTTTGCGGTTTGTATAACCGGGATGTGGAGCCAATGAAACTTTTAGAAATGGTGAACCTGCAGGATAAAGCAAAAGCACAGGTGAAGCAGCTTAGCGGGGGGCAGAAACAGCGCTTTTCTGTTGCCACTACACTGATCAACCAGCCCCGCATTATTTTCTTAGATGAGCCCACCACCGGCCTTGACCCGCAGGCAAGACGAAGTTTATGGGAATTGGTAAAAAGTATCAGGGAAAGGGGCGCAACGGTTATCATTACCACCCATTATATGGATGAGGCAGAATACCTCTGTGACCGGGTGGCCATTATTGATGCCGGGAAGATTATTGCCCTGGATTCCCCCGACAAACTTATAGATAACCTTATCACCGAAGGATTTGAAAGGCCAAAAGAAATGAAGCTGGCTAATCTTGAAGATGTTTTTATTAAACTGACAGGGCATTCGCTCAGGGAGGAGTAGGAGAGAGTCAATAGTCAATAGTGAAATGGGGATACAAAATAAACTAAAAGAGTTCATGACTGGCAAAATAGAAGCACAAAAAGCTGCGGGTGCAGCGTTTATGGCAGAGAATATTTCAAAACCCGGTGTGAAAGAACTGCACGGCGGAATTCAGTATGAAGTGATAAAGGAAGGTACAGGAGCTACACCATTGGTTACTGAAAGCGTAAAAGCTCATTACAAGGGGACTTTGCTTGATGGGAAAGAGTTTGACAACTCCTTTAAAAGAGGCCAGCCTTTTACCGCACCGTTGCAGGCTTTGATAAAAGGATGGCAGGTGGCCCTGCCCATGATGAAAGAGGGAAGCCACTGGAGGCTGTGGATACCTTCCGATATGGCTTATGGCGACCGGGGAGCAGGCAGTGATATTCCCGGAGGCGCCACCCTTATTTTTGAAGTGGAACTGATTGCCGTTATCCAATAAATAATTGCTGATTACTTAATTTGACCAATTTGACCTTTATGACTTATACAACTACTATTGATCCCCGTTATCCCATCGGGAAGTATGAACCCAGGCCATTCTCTATCGAACAGAAAATTGAATGGCTGGCGGATATAAAGTTTTTACCACAGCAAATTGAAAACGCTATCCTGAACTTAGATGAGGCGCAGTTGCAGACACCTTACCGAGAAGGCGGCTGGACGGTTCACCAGTTGGTGCACCATGTGGCCGATAGCCACATGAATGCATATATCCGCTTCAAACTGGGGCTCACGGAAGACAATCCCACCATCAAACCTTATGACGAAAACAAATGGACACAGCTATACGACGTGGAAAAACTACCGGTGAATATCTCCCTCACCATTCTTCACGCCGTGCATGCAAGATTATTTGAGGCGCTGAAGTATGTGAAAGATGAGGAATGGAACAACAAGACCATCTTTCATCCTGAGCACAAGAAAACGATGCGGCTCTGGTACCTGTTGGGGATGTATGCATGGCACGGTAAGCATCATGTAGCGCATATAACTTCGCTAAGGGAAAGAATGTCCTGGTAAGTAATTAATAATTATTAATTAACAATTGATGATTGATTTAAAGTGGAAGACCCTTTCATCTGAATATCTTTTCAATGACCGCTGGTTCAAAGTGCGGAAAGAAGTTTGTGAAACCCCGGATGGTAAAATTGTTGATCCTTATTACATCTACGACTTTCCCACCTGGGTGGGTGCGGTGCCTGTTACAGAAGATGGAAAAATTGTAATGGTGAGGCAATACCGCCATGCTTTGGGCGAAACATGTATTGAAATACCCGGTGGTTGTGTGGATGATGCAGATAAAAACCCGGAAGCAGCTATTGCAAGAGAATTGCTTGAAGAAACCGGTTACTCTTTTTCATCCTATGAGTATCTTGGGAAAATTTGCCCCAACCCCTCCACCAACAGCAACCTGCTGCATATGTATTTGGCAAAAGGAGGCAGGAGGGTTGCGAAACAGCTATTGGATGGAAATGAAGAAATTGAAGTGCTGCTGCTGGGTGTGGATGAACTAAAGCAACTCCTGAAAGAACATAAGATCATTCAGGCCATGCATGTTACTTGTATCCTTTATGCACTGGAAAGCTTAGGTGAATTAAAATATTAATTCTATTTGCCAAACAAGCCGGGATACTTATTTATTTCTTCGGCCTTAAAATATTTCTGGATCACCGCTTTGAACTCCGGCAGACGGCGGATATTGTCCAGGTCTGTATCTACGGTGATATGGGCAAGGTCTGTATATCCGCTTTTGATACTGCGTTCAAAATAATCTATTGCAGGAGCCGTTTTTTTCTGCAGTGAGGAGATACAGGCCAGGTTATATTCATAGATGTTCTTATACACCGCATCTTTCTGCAGCGCCAGCTCAAAAATTCGTATTCCCTCATCATATTTTTCCAGGTAGATACAGGCAACTCCGAGGCGGTTCATGGTGAGGTAAAGGGTACTGTCGAGGCGGAGAGCCCCGCTGAAATACTCAATAGCTTTTTGATAATACCCCGTTTTATTGATCTTATCCGGAGCCCCGTCAAAATAAGCATCGCCGGCTTTGGCATAATAATCAGCGTTTTTATTATTTAAAGTAAGCGCCCTTTCCAGGTACGCTATAGAAGAGTCGTAATCGTAGCTATAGTAATAAGAAAGCCCTATTTCATAGGCCACAGAAGCATCGTGGGGTACCAGGGGGTACAGCATCTTGTAATAATACAGGGAGGAGTCGTATTTATAAGTATCGTTGTATATATAAGCAAGATTATACATTGCCCTGGTGTAATCCGGTACAATTTTCAAACATTGCTTATACCAGTAAACGGCTGAATCTTTTTTGCCCTGCCGGTCATATATATAACCCAGGTTGTTGTATGCATCCGGATAAGCCGGGTTTTGTATTACTGATTTTTTATACCACCGAATAGCTTCATCCTGTTTGTTTTGCTTGCTCCTCAGCCAACCGAGGTTGTAAAAAAACAGGTGCCGATCAGCGGATGCCGTATCAACTTTTATCCCTTCCTGCAAAATTGCCTCCGCTTTATTGTAATCCGAAAGATAGGCATAGCTGAGGGCCAGGTTGATATATTTTTTCACGCCTTTTGTTGCCAGCGAACCGGCTTTCTCATAGTTATATATCGCTTTTTCATACATTTTTTTATTGAAATAGTTCAGTGCGGCATTATTATAATAATCAGGTTTATTCCTGTCTGCTTCAATGGCTTTCAGGTAATAAACTAAGGCACTGTCCGGCCGGCCGGTATAGTCATACGAAGTGGCAATGCGGTTGAAGAGGTCTGCATCGGGGGTAGTGAGCACTTCCGATAATTTTTTGTAATAATAGATCGCCGAATCGTCTACCAGGTTCAGATAATATACATCCCCAAGATTATAAAGGGTGGTTATAAAATCCGGGTTTATCTGCAGGGCTTTTTTATAATAGTAAATGGCACTGTCTTTATTATTCAGCCGGCCGTATGCCCAGCCGATATTATTGAAAATCTGGGTATAGTAAGGGTTGGCTTCCGCTGCTTTTCTGTACCATGCAATGGCTTCATTTATATCATTTTGTTTATCAAGTATCCAGCCAATGGCGAAATAGTAAAGATAGTGCTGTGCGGTATCCTTTTGCAAGCCAAGTTTAAAGACATCCACTGCTTTATTGTTTTCTTTTACACTGTACAATGCATATCCCCAGGTATAATAATAAGCAAGGGGTAAAGTTTTGTCATTATACGCTTTTTCAAATTTGACGGCAGCCTTGTTGTAATAGTAAGCGGCGCTGTCGGTATTGCCTTTGTAATTGTAGTTATATGCTTGCTGGTAATATGTATAGCCTGCAATGGCGTCTGCACTTATACCTGTCAGACTGGTTTTTGACACCGGAGGCAGCAGGCCTTCCAATAGCTTTTCATCTGCTCTGGCGGGGGTTCTTACGGCTTTCCCCAGCGAAACAATATCCATCTCATCATCCGGTTTACGTTCGCCGCCCCAGAGGGTTTCAAAACTTTTATCCAGCATTAGCGCCTTTTTATAATAGCAATCTGCCGAGTCTTTTTCCTTCAGGTGCTTATAAGTGAGTGCCAGGTTAAAAAGGGCATAGCCGAATTTTGGCTGCAGCTCAATGGCATGGGTATAAAAGTTTCTGGCACGGGGATATTCCTTGTTACGGTAATACATATTACCTATCAAGAACCTCGGATAACTCCACCTAGGCGAAAGCTGAATAGCCTTGTTGAGATAAAAGAGTGCAGAATCGTTTTGTTTGCCTACTTCACTGAAATAGCGGCCCAGTTCGAAGCTTATGAAGGTTGAATTGGGCAAGAAGGCATCCGCAGATCGCAGTAATTCCAGCGCCCTGGAAGTTTTTTGAACGGAGGCGATAAAGAATATTCTTTTTGCTTTTATCTCACTGATTCTTACATCGGATGAATCCATCAGGTAATCCATCACTATTTTCAGCTTGTTGTCGGCATCATTAAACAGGCTGTCAGGGTAGTCCTGAAATTCTGCCCGGATAAAACGGTTGAGGAGCGGTTGCACGGCATCTTCCAGTTTGGCAGCCAGGTCGAAACGCATTAAATCAAGCAGCTCCTGGCTCTTTATTTTATTTTTTGAGGTTTTGTATACTTCCCATGCATTGCTGCCGGAAGGTGTGTTAAGCCGTCCTGCCCTGAGGTGTGTATAAAATTGTTTGTAATAAACAGAATCATCTTCAGATATGTTTACTACGGCGCCCATATTCCGTTTTTTTGCCATCAGGCTGTTGGGGTTTTCGGCAGCCTTTTTTTTCCGGGCTATCATGGCCTGCTTCATTTCCATGTCCACTTTGGCAATAATTTCTGATGCGCTTCCCAGCACCATCGGGCTTTGTTCTTCTTTGGTATCTTCAAAAACCTTCTGGCCTATATACGATCTTACATCATTTACTTTAACAAGTTTTGTGCTGTCTGAAACTCCCAGCCCGTATAATGCATCAAGCAGAAAGTAGGTAAACACACCATGTCCGCCACCGGGAAAGTGTTTTTCCTGGGATAATTGACCCGGTTCGCAAGACAGAATTTTAATGGTGGAATTTCCAAACCCGTCGTAGATGGCCTTCATGGTTCGCAGCGCCCCGTTGTTTTGCCCCGCAAGATTCCCCGAGCGGCAGGCATCAGTTATCAGAAACACTTTGGCTTTTTTTGCAATGGCAGCCACTTTGGGTTCAAACTGGGGCAGATATACCGCATCGGTCATATCATAGGCTACCTTTTCACAGTTATAAGCCAGCAAATAGCCCTGCTCTGTTTCTGACTCAGTATCACCATGGCCTGCAAAGTATATATAGACCCTTTCGTTATTATCCCCTTTTAACTTGGTGAGAATATTGTTCAAACCCCGGAAAATTTCCGTTTTTGTTGCGGCGCTGTCAATCAGGTAGAAAATATGGTTAGGGTCAGTAATGATTTTTGTATCGAGCAGGAAATCACGGAAGGCTTCTGCATCATCATCGGCATAGTTAAGCTGCGGGATATTTTTGTACCCCGAAATCCCGACTATCAACGCATAGGCAGGCCCCCATTCAGCAGAAGTTTTATTCTGTATTCTGGTGCCCCGGTTGCCTGAAGTATCCGGTTGTGCAAACGATGAAATACTGGTTCCGGCTCCGGAAATAAGCAGTAAACACAGAAGGCTGAATAATATCTGTCGCCGGGCTTGCATAATGAAGTAAAGGATGTCTAAATTACTGATTAATTTTGGTCTGCTATATACCGTTTTCTGGGTATTATGTACAGGCCATGCCTGTTACCTGCATTTTGTATGCACTGGAGAGGCTGGGTCAGATAAATTATTAGCGAAAGAAAGACCAGGCAGCTATTTCAAGGGCGTCAAATAATCCTGTGGAATACTCATCTTTGCCCCAAATACTTTTTACTGCATCCATACTGAGTTCGCCTGCAACAAAAATACTTCCACAGATAACGATCATATCTTTTTTATCCGCTTTCAGCGAAGCGGCATAAAGGGCCGTGTTAACACTGGAAAAATATTCCCCTTTTAGCCCATACCTGGCTGCCTGCTGTTGCAGTTCCACTTCGGGCAAGGCCCTTGGTATTTTGGCTTTGGTAAAATAATAAGCGGCATGCGTCGGCAACTGGCGAAGTATGGCCCCTGTATCTTTATCTTTTACCATTCCCAGGATGATATGGAGATTTTTATGTTCCGTCAGTTCAATTTGCTGCAGCAGTTGCCGGATTCCGTCTTCGTTGTGGGCCACTTCTACAACTACCAGCGGTGAATGGCGGAGTATTTCCCAGCGGCCATGCAGGCCTGTCAGATTTTTCACTTGTTTCAGGGCGTTGTGTATTTGATCATCTGTAAGCGCCCATCCCTTTTCCCTCAACCGGCTGCAGGCTTCAAGAACGGTAAGCAGGTTTTTTGCCTGGTAAATACCCGGCAGGTCGAGCTGATATGTTTTATGATCTGTATGATGTTCATCAGCTACGGAAATAATCAATGATTTTTTTTCCCAGCGCCAGTCTGTTACCTGCCGCTGATGGGAGGCAAGGTACATCGGGGCATTCTTTTCTCTGGCAGTTTTTTCAAAAACCGGCATAGTTTCAGGCAGTACTTCGCCAATAACAACCGGAATATTTTGTTTGATGATGCCGGACTTCTCTGCTGCAATCTTTTGAAGCGTATCACCCAGCATATTGGTATGGTCCAAACCAATATTGGTGATAACCGACAACTCAGGTGTAATGACATTGGTGCTGTCGAGCCGGCCGCCAAGTCCTGTTTCGATGACAGCAATGTCCACCTGTTGTGCTGCAAAATATTCAAAGGCCATAGCAACCGTGATCTCAAAAAAACTCGGTTCAATTTTTTCTGCAAGGGGCTTAATCCGTTCGGTAAAGTCAATTACAAACTTTTCTTCCACCATTACATTATTCACTTTTATCCTTTCCCTGAAATCTTTCAGGTGTGGCGAGGTATAAAGTCCTGTTTTATAGCCGGCGGTTTGCAATATAGCTGCCAGCATATGGCTTACGGAGCCTTTACCATTGGTACCGGCGATATGAATGCTTTTGAATTGCAGATGAGGGTTTCCGAGAAACTCACAGAGGGCACGGGTGTTGGTAAGGTCTTTCTTATAGGCAGCAGGGCCAATCCGGCTGAACATGGGCAGCCGGGTAAAAAGATAGTCGATGGTTTGCTGGTAATTCATTCGGGCAAAAGTATAAAAAGAGATGCCACCCTGTTCTTAAAGGATGGCATCTGGTCAATTTATTGATTGTATTAATTCACCCTGAAGTTAAACTGAACCGTGAGCATTGACTCATGGTCGGCCTTGTCGAATTTAATATTCTGCAGATATTGAATGATGGCTTCTTTATAGGCATTGCTGCTGTTAGATGATCCTTTTGCGATGCTGATAAACTTACCAACACCCTCAGGCGATACCAGCACATTGGCATAGATCACAGCTTTATCCAGGTCGCCTTCAAAAGAGTAGTATCGAACAATTTTACGGTCGCCCCTTGTTACTTTAGGGCCATTGCCGCTACCGCTGCCCGTTCCGTTTCCGCCACCAATACCATTGCCTGTTCCGCCACCCGTACCATTGCCATTGCCTACACCATGTCCGCTGCCAGAACCACCGACCCTGTCATAATCATCTGCTGTGCCGCCGCCCCGGCCAGCGCCTGTTGTGGTTTTGCCAAGCACTGCTTTAGGTCTTGGAGGAGCAGGTGTTTCCACAGGTTTAGGTTCCGCTTTGGCAATTGACTTATTGGTGATTTTTGTTGCCTCAGGTTTTACCGCCGGAGGTTTGGTAATGGCCGGGCTTTCACTTTTAGGATCTTCTTCCAGGTCTTTGGAGTCATCCGGTTCGCCGGGGGCAGGAGGTGTTTCGGGTGCAATGCCCGCAGAGCCGGCGGCCTGCACGGGGTTGCCACCGCCACCGCCACCATCAGCCAATGTTTGCGGGATAGGTTCTTCAGGCAGGTTCAGCTCTACTTCAATTCCGGGCTCCTGAACGATTTTTTCAAATGAAGGGAAATCCCATTTCAACAGGAACATCAGTAAAAGCATAAAGGCAGCAAAACCTGCTGTTATCATGGCCGCCTTCTGGCGGTTTTTTGCCTCCATTGTTGCTGACAAAGCGTAGTAGTTGTTCATACAAAGGTAGTTTTCGGTTCCGGGCTGCGAAAACTCTTGTTTTTCACAGTTGTTAGTAACGATTCAAACACCGTGCAACTTGTATGAAGGAGTTCACAAAAAATGTTAAGATTTGCTGAAACGGCAGGATGTGCTTAACCAATCTTGCGATAAATCCAGTGAGGCATCCATCGAAGGGCCATTGCCACCAACCACCAGCGACGGCTCACATATACTTTTCTTTTTCTTTTTTCAATAGCACGGATGATCTGCCGTGCGGCTTTTTCCACCGGCACCACCCAGAACTGTTTATCCGATTTGGCCATTTTAGTGGCAACGAACCCCGGCTCAACACAGGTAACAGATATGTCCCTGTTGATCCGACCAGCTTTCAGGGAAAGCCCATAGGCATAATTGCTTTGAAAGGCTTTGGAGGCATTGTAGGCCGGTGCATGTAAACCGCCCCGGTTGGCAGCTACAGAAGAAATAATAGCAAGCCGGCCATAACCTTGCCAGGCGAAATAATTAAAGCTCCAGTTAGCGATTTCTGTAAAGCCCATAACATTGGTCTCTACAGTTCTTTTATCAATCACCGGATCCAGTATTTTGGAAGGCTCACCAATGCCTGCGCTTATGATAAGTGTGTCGAGCCCGCCAAGTCTTTGAGCCAATGCTTCAAGGTGCTGAATATTGTTCGGGCCGGTTATATCAAAACACTCATATTCTGCCTGTTCGGGGTATTTGTTCTTAATTTCATCCAATAATTCTTGCCTTCTTCCGGTAACACCAATGTTGTAACCTTGTTCTGCATAAAGCTCTGCTATTCTTCTGCCAATACCCGTTGTGGCTCCGACTATAATAATTTTCCGGTTCATCTTCCGGCAAAAATCTTTAATTGGGTTCAATAAATCTAATCTAACTTTATACAAAAGCACCGCCATGAGAAAGCTACGTCTTTTCTCCGCCGTGCTCTCTTTATTCCTGCTGGTACCCGCATCAATAATCTGGGCTCAATCAGTTTCACTGACCGGAGTGGTTTATCAAAACAGTACAGTGAAGATTCCCCTCACAGTTCCCGAGGGTAAAATAAACGTTTATTTGCCCGACGATATGGCAGCAGGCGACCATATTACCGGCACTGTGGTGATGGAAGCATCGGGAAAAAATGATAAGGAAAAAACAAAGAACCTTGATTTATTGAAACAATATGTTATAAAAATCGGTGATGCCGTACTGGATGCCACCACGCTGAAAGCCGGTTCATCAGCAGGTACTGGCCGATTTGCTGGTAATTTTAATTTACCCGATAAATGGTGGGGTATCGTTCATAACGTTGCGCCGGTTTCTCTTACATTAATGAAAGAACCAGTGGCAAATGTGCAAATGCCATTAGTAAAGATAAATACATCTCCTGCAGAGTTCAAAGCGTTACCTGGCCCGAAAGCTGAACAGGAGGGTATAGAATTCAAGCCTTTGAAAAAAGTAATTACAAGCAATGAAAGCATTGTGATACAAAGTATCATCGATATCAGTATCCCAATTGATATGACAGAAAAACAGATTTTTTCCTGGGATATAAATGACCAAAGAGTAGCTCCTTTTTGCTCTTCGCCTAGGCAAACCATCATTGCAGTTCCGCCGGGAACTATCGGTAAAACTTCTATTACAGCAAAAGATAAGAATGGTATAACAGTTTATTCAGATGAGGTTTATGTTGTGGATATCCGGGCATCCATAGATAAACAAAACCTGCGTAATAATGAAAGAACGGATATGCAGACGCAGGCGGCAGGTATCAACGATTGTCCTTACCCCGTCTCTATGACGATTGTAAACAAAACAACAGAAACCGTTTTGCTTGACAAAGGCGCTCATCAAACCTATTTCTATAATCCCGGTGAAAAAAACAATCCCGGATACGCACCGTTAACTATACGGCAGGGGGTCACAGGCGTAATGCCGGGCGGCTTTGACATTACAGCAAGCCTGATACTTCCTTCCTTTGTTTTTAGCGATGTTTTTCATCAGCAAAAATCAGCCCTGAAAACACCGGAAGATTATAATGCCTGGGCGGATGCGCTGAAAAAAGATTTAAAAGCTTATGCTGATAAACAGGGCAACGATGAAGCAGGCAAAGCTTCAAAAGCAAATGCAGAGAGGGCAATTGATAATATTCCCAAATGCTACGATAAAAATAAATTAGATGAGTGCAAAGCATTTGCCGATGCTTACCTGCGTCCGGTAAATATTCCGAAAGGAGCAGCCACCATGTGGGTGTGCGGATTTGAAGCATACAAAGCCGCCATCAAAGCCATTACCGGAACACTCGCTGGCAAACCCGAACTGATAGACTGGGAAGTGATAAAAAACGGGCTGGAGTTTATCCGCAATATGGGGGAACAACTAAAAGATGAAGAACTGCAAAGCGGGGCATCGGATGCCAAAAAATTAGTAGAGACAATTCAAAAAACTGGCGAAACCAAAGAGAAGATGCAGGAACTGCAGGAAAAGCTCGAAGAACTGAATGAAGGAATGCAGGGCAAAACCAGTTTGAATCCTTCGCTGTTGCATGCTTATCCAACAGAAGACCTGTTGCGGTCATCATTTATCAGCAATATCCCTTCTTATAGAACCATGAGCGGCACTGATGCAGTGTTGAATGTGAACGGGCAACCGGCCGCCGGTATATTATCTGTTGACAAGTCAGCGAACGGAACCTATGTCATGCAAATCATTCCCGGCGCTTCCGCCGGGCTCAGCCATTGGGTCAATTCTTTTATCAGCAGCAACCCTTCGCCTGCGGAACTGAGCATCATTACCCCGCCAAAAACCGCTCCCGGTCCCGGAATGTTGGATTTTAAAAATGCTCTGATACAAGAAATTGAATTTCCTAAAATGGATGCAGGTGGTAAAGAATCTCTTGAATTGAAAATTATTTTCAGCCCGGAGCAGTTTAAATATTCTGCTGGTGGGGGAAAAACCAAAGCATCAGATACAATACAGGGCAAGCAGTGGATGCCCGCCAATTTTAAAATGGAACTGGGCAACCTGCCTTGTGATAAAGTAACCAGGATCGAAAGTTTTAAGATCACACAAAAAACTACCGGAGATAATAAGGGCATAGCAAAATATATCGGGGTGCCCGGAAGGATGGAGTATCCAAATATAACCTTTTACGTTCCTGAAACCGATGTACAGCCCTGGAGAAACTGGTTTGATCAATATGTAAAAACAGACGAAACAAAAAACGGAAATCTCCGGATAATCGATGAAACGGGACAGCTCCTTTATGCGATACCGCTGAATGAGGTAAAGCCCGGCAATATTATCTATGAAAATCTTTCGGAAGATAAAACCTACAGGATTATTTTACGGCCCGGTGAAATTGTAAAACCACTTGCGGATGTAAGTCCGGCGCAGCCATCAAAAGGTCCTGACCGGATGAATGATTTGATTGGGGTATTCAATCCCTTCAGCAAAACACTTTATTACAACCCGCTGTATCAGCAACAGGTCTTTTCAAAAATACAGCCGGTAAAACGAACTGACGGGAAATATAATGCAAGCCTGCTGACAGCGAACCGAAAACCCGCCAGGTCGGTCATCAGTATAGTTGCTTTCTCACCGGGGCAGTTGTTTGACCAATCGGCTATGTTGGAGGAAAAAATGAATGATGTATTGTGTGATCAGCAGGATACTAAACCACAGGATAAACCAGACCGCACACCGGCAGAACGAATTACAGGAACATGGGACAGTACCGGCACAGGTTACCGCTTTTATAAAAATGCAAAATGCGAACGATTTAAGGAAGGTGGCGAAGTGGCTTGTCATGAACAAACGGAATCTTATCCGGACCCGGTGTCAGGAGCAACAAAAACCCGGAAGACTGGTAAGTTTGAGAAAATGGTTTATTCGCCACTTTCCCATTGTTTTAAAGGAACTGATTTCTGCACCGAAATGTATTTTGTTGACCTGTTGATCTATATTTATGATGATGCAAATTGCAAGCGGCTCATTGATGTGAAGAAATACCATGCCTGGTCATGTGAATAAAAGTAATCAGAAGGCAGTGGGAAGTCTGTTAAACCGGAATTTCTTTTATACCTTTAAATCAATGCACAGTTATGAGAAAATGCCACTTGTTTTCTTTGCTCTCCTTATTCCTGCTGCTACCCGCATCAATAATCTGGGCACAAACCATCACTTCACAAAAAGGACTGACAACTGCAGTCTTCACCACTCAATACGGCGCTGTAAAAATTTACCTGCCTGATGATATCCGGCCGGGGGATGTTATTTCAGGAACTGTGGTGGCTGAACCCGAAGGAAGAAATGCAAGACAAACCGAAAAAAATCTGGCAGAACTTATAAAGTACAGTGTGGGTATAGACGGAAATAAATTCCCGGTTAAACCCGGTTCGTCTGCTTTTAATTGGCTGGTACATCAGGAAAAAAAACTGACCAGCCCGCTTGAATTATTGCATGTGAGCGGATACAAAGCTGGTCAGTTGACGCTTCAGTTTATGGAACTGCCCGTTAAAATGCCGGCCAGTCCGGAAAAATGTTTTATACCCCCTCATGCCCTTACAGCGGCCCCTCTTAAAATCCCTGGCCCTTTTGATGGCGATATGGCCACCACACAGTGTTCACTGAACAATCAACCCATGCCAATACTTGCTGAATCACCGCGGTCATGCGTCGTCTCTTACCCGACCGGTGGCAGCGGCATAAATAATCTGCAGGTAAAAGAAAACGGGCAACAGCGCTGTGCAAGGGATGTTTCAGGTGTGCAACTGAATGTAAGCGCCGGTAAACTTGATTTGCAACGGGGAGAAAAAACCTATGTGGATGTGAGCATTACCGGTTTGCAGGGAATACCCGATACCTGCACTCTTACAGTAACCAATGCCACCCCTACGGTGGTTACTATGTCGCCATCTAATAATGTGGTTATTCCGCTGATACCCGATAGTCTGAGTGGGGGCACATTCAACCGGCGTTTTGATATTAAAAGTAACCGTGCCGGAGGTTTTGTGGTTAATGTTGATCTGAGCATGGTTGAGGACTGGCTGAACCCGTATCCGGATGAAGATCCATCCGATAACTGCAACTGTTCTGTAAAAGCTTCCATAGTAAAACGAACTTTTATTAACCCCCGGCATACATTTTCAGCACTGGCGCAAAAATCATGCACGGGTGGTCAGCATTGCGGGGAAGGAACCATGAGCTGGATGTGGGAAATTGCAGCGGGAAATGAAAATGCCGAAATAGTGGATGACAGCCGCAGCAAAGCCATCGTTACCATTCAGCCCAAAAACAGTGGCAAATTCATTTTAAAACTGTTTGCCATGAACACCTGCGGCGATGGAACATTTTGCGTGGATCAGGCATTTTGCAATGAGAACGGGGATGAGGTAAACAATCCGGCCGAAGAAGGCAAAACAGAAGAGCCCCGTCAACCTACAGAGCCGCAAAAACCCAAGGACCCTTCCAGCAGTTGCGCCTGTGATGCAGGCTGCAGTATAAAAAAAACAGCCACGAATGGTAATGAAGTCAGTTATTCCGTTGAAGTAAAAGCTCTTTGTGTAGGAACCTATGGCAGTGGATCCACCCGGAGTATTTGTACGGCCGGCGCTCCGGTATATAAATGGAGCATTGGGCCAAGCGGTAAAGATGTGGCGGAGATTGTTGGTAAAACTGACGGGGAATCTGTGAAAGTGAAACATAAGAAAGAAGGCAATTATACACTTTATGTAAAAGGCGAAGTAGTTTGTTCCGACGGAACAATTTGTGAGTTTATCTGCAACTGGGAGCAGTCCATTCCCCCCTTCCTGTTATCAAAGCCTGTATGCCATCGCTGAACCATTCCATGCAACCGCTGATGAAAGGCGGGGTAAAGAGGGCTTACAGGGGAACAGAAGACAGCAAGCTGATGCGACGGGATGATTTCATTGCACTGGAAGCCGAAGGCGAGGATTTTGATATGGCCCAACCCGGCTGCGAAAAACTATTTCAATGTCCCGACAACGGATGTGTAAAGAGCATTCCCATACACGGCAGGGTGAAGTTTCAATGGATTATTACCGGCAACCCCAATACACGGGGAAGTTTTGTACATGTTGGCTGCATCCCCGACACTCTCGTGGCAGAAGGCGAGCATGTTATTTTTAAACCGCCATATGTACCGCTGCCCGTAATGAACAAGGATACAACGGTTAGTACCACCATATTGCTGCTGGTGATTGATGCAGGATCACCCGTAGCCGACCCAACGGTTAAAAAAACCGTTACTATCAATATCACCCGCAGCAAATCAACTCCTGACTTTTATTCCGTTGAAGTAACAGGAATAGACTATAAACCCATGAAGGCGACACCATCCCCATCCAAGGACGGTTGCTCCTGCAATCCGGTAGGCCCCAACTGGAAAAAAAGTGATGACCTGAAAAAACCTGATATCATTCTCCCGGCAGCGAGCAAGGACAATAATAAATTAGTGGCAGGTCAGTGGATGATACTTACCACCAGTAACCAAACGGATAAGGATTTGGCCACCTATACCTGCAATTCAAAATCGGACTGTAAAACAGGCACCATACCGCAGGAATACGAGGATATTGTTTTATGGCAATGGACAGTAAAAGGCGGCGGCGCCATTATATTAAGTGATACCGGTCAGTATGTGATTTATGAGGCGCCTAAAGAAATACCTCAGGGGCAGGATTTTATTGATGTAAAAATAGAATTGAAAGTGTATAATCCCAAAGGCAGGGAAGACCCTGAAAAAAACATCGTGGCGGAAAAAGTAATAAGGATATACCGTCCGGGGATTAAACTGCATTACCCCGATATTACCTGGTTGCCGGAAGAAAAAAATAATGTGGAACTGAAATCAGAACTGGTGTACAGTTCAGCAGGCAAATGGCTCCCTGCTTTTGACCACATGTGCCGGGTGCAGTATTTTGAACTGATATATGTGAGCAATGAAAAGGGTATTTGTATGAACTATCCGCCTCCCGATAAAGCTGATGTCTGTCTTGACCTCCAGTTAAAACCCGCAGATAATCTTGAAGTATTTGCCGCTCCTGATCCGGTGAAGGGCAAATGCAGTTTGAATGACCAGTTTATGCAGGCAAGAACAGGAAAGCCCGTAAAGGAATTTACGATAAAGGCCTATTCACTGGATTATGGAGCATGGGGCTTCATGCGGAGTTTTGCCAATATTAATTACGGGATTGTAAAAGGAGAAAGTGGCCTTGTGGAAAAAGGAATTGATAAAAAAGGCATCTTTTATCAGCCCGTTGTATGGACCACACAGGAAGCGCTGCATCCCCTGCGGGGAAACAACCGGGTTAAAGCAAAAGAATATAAAGATAACCGGGTTAGTATTCCTTATGATGTGGATGAGAACCGGGTGGCCGATAACGGCTGGAAGACACCTGAAGGGATAAAAAGGGGCGACCCCCCGTTTGTGTTTAACGAGCAACCAACGGCGGAGGCTCTTAAGGATGCCAAAAGAAAGGGTACCGATATAGTGCCGGATAATGACAGGGAGGAAACACCGGTGGGGGATGGTTTCCGGGGCGATGGCCTTGGGAGCTTTGAAGAGTATCGGGGCTTTAAAGTAATGGTTGACAAGAAAGAATCGCATATCAGAACTGACTATGAGCTGAAAGATATATTTGTGTGCAACGAAGACGGATTTGATCTCAGTTTATATAAAAGTGTTTCAGGTCTGGGCGTGCATGAGATTAATAAAACGCAATTCAACAGTACGGCAAAGCGGCAGATCAACTTCAACAATAATGCCCGCACCCATGTGGTGGACCAGTGCGGTCTGTATCTTTTTAATGCAGGCAAGCATGATAAGCTGCTGGGCATTGCCGTCACCAATACAGGTTCGCCCAGTACGCCTAATTTTACAACGGAAGTAAGGATATATAAGCAAAAAGTGGATGCTGAGATTGCCAAATTTAAACTGGATGGGCCCGGCAAGATGCGGTCTGTAGTAGCCCATGAATTATTGCACGGCAACAATGTTTGCCACCATGGCGAAGGAAAAGAGGATGTGGAAAAATCACATGATTTAATAAACGGGCTTCGAAGCGGGAATATAGAATGTGTGATGCATTATGATAACAGCGGCAACAATCGTGATATTAATTATATCCCTGAACCTGTCGGCAGCAGGCTCTGCAGCAGCCGGGCAGGTACTGGTTATAATACAAATGAAAACAAACTAAGAAGGGAAGCAGATGGCGGTGATAAGTCTGAAAAATACATGTGGTTTGGCCCGGCTTTGGAAGGCAGGGGAAACTGTGCTGCGCAAATACGGGTATCAGGCAGGGGCAGTCAGCCCTCTACTTGTGGTAACAGGTATGATGAAAAAAAAGAGCTGAAAAAAGAGTTCAAAGAAAAAGAACCATAGAAAATTCTGCCGGGTGTAATAATAGTTGCGGGGTTTAAAGCAAGCGGATAATACTTTTAGTAGCGCAGATTATACAGCTTTCATCAGCCTGATCATGGCCGGCAATCCGAACAAAGCGCCAAGGCCCAGCAATGCAAAGCTATTTTCGCCGCCAAAAAATCCTTTGGAGTGGAAGACATAATCAAAAACAACCAGGCTGATGGTGGATATGGAAAAACCAATGGCATTATATATGGTGAGCGCAGTTCCCCTTAAATGCTCAGGTGCATACTGCGCCACCAATGTGGAGAATTGCGGTGAGTCGGGGCAAACAGTAAGCCCCCAGAGAAAAAGAAGGGCAAGAAATAAAACAAGCGGAAGATGATAAATAAAGGGAGAAACAATACAGCACAGCCCTGAAATAAATAAAACCAGCGACGCCACTTTGGCGCTGCCCCATTTTTGTGATAACAATCCGCCTGTAACGGAGCCAATACTTCCGGTAGCGATTATAAGAAAACTTAACAACGAAATATTCAGTGTGATTCCGTTCTTATCTGCATAGAGTGCAAGCATGAGCGGAAGAAAGCCCCAGAACGTATAAAGCTCCCACATGTGCCCAAAGTACCCGAAAGCCGCCTGCCGCCATTTTTTAGAACGAAAAATTTCTGTAAAGGCATTCCATTGGAAGCCGCCCGATTTTTTTCTGTAAGGGCCATCGCCCACCACCGAAATCATCAGCAAACCACCAGCGAGTGCAAAAGCGGATGTAAAAAATAAAACCGGTTTCCACGGCAAATCAAAATCGCTGTTTTTCAGCAAATGGGGAAAAGCTGTGCCGAGAACAAGTGCGCCCAAAAGAAACCCCATGGCTTTTCCCAAACCTTTTTCAAACCAGTCGGAGGCAATTTTCATACCTACAGGATAAATGCCGGCAATAAAAAAACCGGTGATGAATCGTATGACGAAAAGTGAAACCGCATCGGCGGCCAGCCACACGGCAGCAGCATTGGCTGCAGCACCCAGCAATGAACTGATAAAAAATAACCGTACCGGCGAAAAACGGTCGGCCAGGGAGAAAAAAGCAAAGACCAGCGTACCGCTAATAAACCCCAGCATGACAGCGGAGGTAACAAGACTGACCGCATACCGGCTTAGCTGCAATTCCTGTATTAATTCAGGTAATACTGCATTGCCCGTAAACCAAAGCGATGTGCCGGCAAACTGAGCCATTACTATGACGGTTAATACCTTTTTTGTGGTTTTTGTTCCTGCCAAAGCAGTAATTATTTTTTTAAGTTGGCAATCACAAGGCCGGTAACAACTAAAATAAAACTAATCAGGTGAACAGTGGTGATTTTTTCATTTAGCAATATCACCGCTTCAATGCTGCTGAATACAGGGATAAGGTTACCAAATAGAGCGGTGCGCCCGGTCCCGAGAATGGAAATTGTTTTGTTCCAGATAAGAAAACAGATAACGGAGGCGCCAAGGCCGAGATAAAGTATGGAACCGAGATTGGAAATATTTACAGCAATGCCACCGTGGGTTTTCAGCTCCAGAAAATAAATAGGCGCCAGCAGAAATGTGCCCAGCAAAAAAACAACAAACAAAAAACCCACAGAAGGCATATTAAGGGGTTTCTTCTTCACGGAAGTATTGTAAACAGCGAAACTGAAAGCGGCAGCCAATACCCACCAGTCGCCTTTGGTAAAACGAAAATGGACAAGATTGGACAGGTCGCCTTTACTCAGCAGGAACAGCACACCGGCAATACATACGACCATGCCCACGATGCGAAGCAGCGGGATATGCTCCATTAAAAAAATCCTGGCAAGGATCACAGAAATAATGGGTGAGGAGCAGGTACCCAGCAGCGCCATATTGATAGCGGTGGAATAATGCCCGGCGATATAAACAAAAGTGTTGAACATACTGACCCCGGTAACAGCGGCCAGCAAAAAATACCAGGGCCTTTGCCTGACGAACCTGCCTCCCGGCAGAATATATTTCCAGGCAAAGGGAAGAAGGATGATCGTAGCGGAAAGCCAGCGGTAAAATGCAAGTGTAACAGGCGGGATATCTTTTATCACTTCTCTTGCAATAATGAAATTACCAGACCAGATGAGTGTGGCCAGCACCGCCAGCCCGATGCCGAGAAGCACTTTTTGTTGAGCCGTATCACCTTCATGAATGGTTTTTATTTCAGGCATGCGCAAAATCCCTTTCAAATTGACCCCTTATCCGTTCTATCGGCGGGTTGAAATAGCCATATCTGAGGTTGGGGTATTCTTCCCGGATCAGTTCCTGTAACTGTTTTACTCCCATGCACTCACCGCTATCCGTTACACCGATCTTTCCCAGGTACCAGTCAGGATCAATATTGAAATTTCGCCACTGGATCATTTTTAAACCTGTTTCTTTAATAAGGCTCCTTAATGCCTCATATTCAGCTACTGAGTCTGTCATGCCCGGGAAGACAAAATAATTGATGGACGTCCAGCCACCGAAGGAGTTAACTACTTTCAGACTTTCAACAATATCATCAAAGTCATAATTGTTGGGCCGGTAATATGGCATATAAATATCTCTGCGGGCTGAGTTGGTGCTTACCCGGATGGAATCTAATCCTGCTTTGCATAATTCTTGAACCGCATCAGGCCTGGAACCATTGGTATTGATATTGATACTTCCTTTTTTAGTATGCCTTCTTATTTCAATAATGGCATCCCTGATAGTATCCCACATCAGCAGTGGCTCACCTTCACAACCTTGCCCGAAACTGATAATAGGATAAGGGGCTGATTCAAGATGCGGAACGGTGAATTCAACAATTTCCTCCACCGTTGGTTTGAATGTTAGCCGGTCCTGCGTGGAATCAATTGGTTCTTCATCAGGTTGCAGTGAAATACATCCTACACAGTTGGCATTGCAACCCGATGATACAGGCACCGGGCATTCCCAGCGGCCCAATGAAAAATTCCTGGCAGCCGGGCAATGATAGGTCAGCGCACAGTTATTCATCAGGTGTTTCACCAGCCGGTTATGCGGATAGTGTTTCAGCAAATCTTTTGCTCCCACATTTACTTTTTGCTGGTTGTAGCCGGCGCTGTCCTGCCGGATGTCCGGCTCTATACGGACAGCGGGGACATAAAATTTATTATCATGCCAGCCGGCTGCGGTGTAACAAAACAATGGAAGGGTAGGGGCGTGTTTTGCTGTTTCATATGCTGCCAGATAAAACCCGGTATGTGCCGGTGGAATGAATGCAGCTACGGCCCATCCTTTTTCACAGAGGCGCATTTCACCTGTCTGTACATCAATGCCGATGCCTTTTCTGCCCGGGAGTTCATATAATGAGCCGCCATCGGGCAATTCAATCCATTCATCGTTGGGGACTTTATAAGCTTCCCAAGCGCTGCGGCCGGTTACATATAATGAAGTATCCTCAAAGATCTTGCCTTTGCCGTCTGAGTAGAGTATGTAGGGAGAATTTAGAAGAATCATCAGGTCAAATTAGTCATATAGGTCAAAAAGTCAAATGGAAGCGGCGGCTTTTTTCAACTGACCTTTACAAAACTCGTTGAATTCTGTTTCATTTACAGTAGTCACATTCTCATCTATTGGTTGCTGAACGATCTTGTTATTCTTATAGTCTATTGTTAACATCCCATCCTTCAAAATAATGTTGTTTAATTCATTCCAGGTAGAAGACTTAGCGGGAAAAGCGGGATAGACCACTTTGTCAGCAGAAACGACCGCTATTAATCTTCTGACAGATATTGCAGCCAAAATATCAAAAACAAAGGGAACAGCCGCAAACCAGTATTTCCCCATCGAAATCCATCCCACCATCAGGAAAAGAAAGAAAGGATGGTGCCTCATTTTCCATTTACTGTTCCGTAAAAAATACGAAACAGCAAAACTACCTGCAAGCAGAATGAGAGTAGCAATGCTGCCTGCCCTGATTACCTTGTTAGCAGAAAATAAAGCTAAATAAATGAAAACTACGGCATGTATAAGAATAATGAACCAGCTCAGCCGGTTATACAATGTGATTTTCTCATTTTTCAATGTAATCTGGAACTGTTGCATTTCTTATTCCCCTTTAGGGGTTGGGGGTTGTATTACTTGTCACCAGCAAGTTACACAACTTAAACAGCACCCGGGCGCCCACATTGGCATCCCAGTCGGTATCGCCGCCGATGCCTACTTCGTTCAGGTCGAAGCCCACAATGGTACGGCCGCTTTGCAGCAGTTTGCTGAAGAGGAAGAACACCTGCTCCAGTTCAAACCCGCCGGGTACAGGTGTGCCGGTGAAGGGGCAGAGTTTGCGGTCGAGCCCGTCAATATCAAAACTGATGAAGACCTTTTGCGGTAATTTATCGATGATGTCTTCTGCAATTTGCTTCCAGCTCTGTCCGTCAAAGAGACGGGTCCTTATATCCTTGTCAAAAAAAGTGATGACCCGGTAATTGCTGCTCTTTATGTATTCCCATTCACTTTCGCTGTAGTCACGGATACCCACCTGCACCAGCCGTTGCAGTTCTGGTATTTCCTTCAGCGCATTGTACATGATGCTGGCATGGGAATAGGTAAAACCTTCATAAGCATCCCGCAGATCGCAATGCGCATCAATCTGCAGTATGCCAAATGCGCCATGCTTTTCTGCAATAGCTTTGAAATAGCCAAGCGGGGTACTGTGGTCGCCGCCAAGCAGCCCTACCAGTTTGCCTTTTTCCAGCAAAACTTTAGTGTGTTCATACACCCAGTCGTTCATTTGGTGGCTTCCTTCGTTCACCTCCTTCAATGTCTTTGTCATAAAATGATTGGCCTTCACGTCTTCGCCCCTGGAGATATAATCAATATACAACTCAGCCTCTTTCCGGAGATAATCGCTTTTCATCAGCAGCTTCTTATCGCTGGGACGCATATAAAAACCATGTTTCCAGGCCACCGGCATATCGGAATCGAACAGGTCAACCTGCAGACTGGCTTTGAAGACAGCTTCAGGCGCACGGGCCGTACTGGCCGTATAGCTTACAGTCACTTCCCAGGGCACAGGTACGATCACCAGTCTTGAATCATCTTCTGAGGTGGGCAGGCCAAAAATATTATTCTCAGGATTGCCTACACTGTTCGGGTCATGGTTGGAAAGATCAGCCATAGCGGGTTATTTGAAAAGCCGTGCAAATTAAATGGGTTTGGCGTAGCGGCAAAATCTGAAAGAATTTTGTGGATAAGCTGGCGGCAGGTTCTCACAGATTTCACTAATTTACACAGAAAGACCTGCCATCTCCTGATGCTGAAGCAATGTACAGTCGGGTTTGTTTCAAAAATTCATGCTTATCTGTGCGTTTCTGTGAAATCTCTGTGAGAGAAAAAACTACTTCCTGCTGAGGTTCCTTAAATGGCTTACATGCGAAACTACAGCCAGCCGCATTTTGGGGTATTCAATATAAGGCACCCCAAAATCATTGCAGGTTTTGCGGATGATCTTACTGATGGCGGGATAGTGAACATGCGAGATGCGGGGGAACAGGTGGTGTTCGATCTGGAAGTTCAGCCCGCCTACCCACCAGGAAATAAGCCTGTTGTTGGTGGCAAAATTGGCAGTAGTCCTTAATTGGTGAATGGCCCACTCATCTTCCATCCTGTTGGTCTCTTTATCAGCCTGGGGAAATTCAGTATGCTCTACTGTATGGGCCAGTTGGAAAACGATGCTTAATACAAAACCGGCAAACATGGCAAAAATCAAAAATCCGATCAGCCAGGCCTGAAAGCCCACCATATAAATTGGAACGGCAATAAAAAGAAAAGCATGCAGCGTCTTAAAGCCCCAGAAAGAAAAGTGGTCTGTCATCGCCATCTTCTTCAGCGGTGTGGGGCCAATCCTTTTGAGAAAATATTTTTTATAGTCCGTAACAAACACCCACCAGATGTAGAGCAATGAATAGGCCAGCCAGAAATACCAGTGCTGAAAACGGTGAATCTTATAATGTTTTTGTGTTTCGCAAAGACGCAGCAATGGTTTTGCTTCAATATCGTCATCCACGCCATGCACATTGGTGTAAGTATGATGAATGATATTGTGTTTAGTCTTCCACATAAAATTGTTGGCTCCTAGAAAATTCAGGGAAAGACCAGCCAGCTGGTTCAGCCATTTGTATTTGCTGAAACTTCCGTGCATGCCGTCATGCATTACATTAAAACCGATGGCGGCCGTGAGCCCTCCGAGAATGATACATTCTGGTAAGGCCAGCCAGACTGCAGGGGTAAAGAAAACAAGATGCGTATAAACAGAGAAATAAGCAACAATTAGTAATATAGCTTTTACATACAGTTTGTAATTACCGGTAGAATGCTTACCCTCCTGTTTGAAATACTCGCTGATGCGGCGTTTCAGTTCGCTGTGAAAGGAAATGGTGGTATGGGAAAATTTGGGGATTGTCATTATTGATTCTCAAACGGCCCTGTTCGCCAAGCTATCGCTGAAGCTATGGCGAAAGCAGACAGGTAAACCGGCAGGCAAAGGTAGCCTTTACCATTCAGAATTATGCATAAAATTTAACCTTAACCCGGGTGTGGACAAGTCTTTGTTGAAAAAGCCTGGGCTGGTCTTTTTATGCTGCCGGTGAAACCCTTCAATGACATTGGTGGTGTACATAATGCGGCGGATGTCTTTGTTGTACTGAAAGTAACGCTCAGCCGGGGCCAGTTCTTCCGCCAGGATTCAATCACTTTAGGATAACACTGTTCCCAGTTGGCCGCTAATTACTCCAGGTTTCTTTCTGCCTGTTCTTTGGTAGTGGCTTTATACACCCCCTGCAATTCCATCATAAAAGGTTTTACATCCTTGTAGGAAAGATATTTTTGAGAGTTACGCAGTTGGTGTACCACACAGAGTTGAACCTCTGTATCCGGAAAAAATAGTCTCTATCGCATCAGCAAAACCCTGCAGGTTGTCAATGGAAGTAATGAAAATATCTTCCACGCCACGGTTTTGCAGATCGGTAAGCACCTGCAACCAGAATTTAGAGCCTTCATTCTACCCGATGTACATCCCCAGAAGCTCTTTGTAGCCTTCCTGTGTAAGACCGATGATGCAATACACGGCACGGTTCACCACACGGCCTTCATTACGGACTTTGTAATGAATGGCATCCAGCCTACAAACGGATAAACCCTTTCCAGCGGCCGGCTGCGCCACTCTTGCAGCAGGGGGAGTATCTTGTCCGTTACACGGCTGATGGTAGCGGGTGATACATTCAGACCATACATGTCAGAGAGATGGTCCCGGATGTCGCCGTAGCTGGCTCCGCGGGCATACAGCGCAATAATTTGCCTGTCCAGGTCAACACCTAATGTCATGTGTCGTTTGGGAATGATCTTCGGCTCAAAGGAACCGTTACGGTCCCGAGGGGTGGTTATCTCCACGTTACCCACAGGTGTTTTCACCCGTTTTTTCCCCTTGCCGTTTTTGCGATTGGATTCTTCCTGCTCTCAATATGAGCTTCTAGTTCGCCATCCAGGGCCTCTTCTAAAAACTCCTTGGGCAGTGGGGTAAATACACCGTCTTTGCCAAGCAATGTTTCCCCGTTTTTTAAACGACTCGCTGACTCCTTTTTGAAAGCCTCAAAGTCAAATGCTTGTTTTACTTGTTGTTCCATTTGTGTCAGTTTTAAAGTTATTAAACTTATTACTGACACACTTTATGCAACACTCTCTGTGCTATTTTCCAATTACTCTTTACATCATCTAATGTTGTAATACTTACAGCTCCTGGCGTATGGTACACTCTTATTTTATCATTAGCAGATTGCAGAATCGCTTCGTTGCTGCCAATAATCGGTTGATTATTGTAGCCCTTAACCGGTATTTCCATATTCGACAGACCGGAACATAGCCACACTTCACCAATTAATATATTCTTTAATGTTTTTGTTTTGGTTCCTTTTATGATTACTTCGTATGGACCGCCTGCCATAGGTGTGGCTAATTTCAACTTCTATTTACCTTCAGAATCGGCAACAGCTTGAGCAGTTTTACCCCGGCTTCCCGTAATAGTTATTTTAGTTGTTGGTTTATCCATGCCTCAAAAAGCTGCATCTGTATTTTGTTGCAATACCATACTGTCATAAAAAATAATGGCAATACCAGTTAAGAAGTGGCACCCATAGAAAATAGGAAAATCATTGTCAACAAACTCCAAAATTGCTTCATAGTATTTACTTTAATCATTATGCGTTATTCGATGTTTTCAATTTGTGGATACCGCCAAATTTAAGTAATAGCCAAGCAACAGGATGTAGAAAAGCCATAATCAAAAACCATTGTACATAACCATTACCCTGTACCAGGTTAAGTATAGGATCTAATACAACATGCAAAGATTGATCTAAAAATCCGCCGACTTTTTCTGATGGCCCTGAAACCATAGCTGCTACAATCATATTCATCATAATACCACCTAAAGTACTTCCGGCAGCAACAACACTAAATACTGTTCCTAATGAATGCTTGGGCACAATATCAACCACCAATGAACTGATATTTATTAACCATGACAATGCAGCTATTACTGTAAATACAGTTAGCAACATTGAAGTATTTAATCCGGTTACAGATGCAATAAATGGCGATAACGGCATTATCAAAGCACAGCCTAACATAACCCACATTCTAGCTGCAACAGGTGTTGCGCCTTTTTTGATTATACCTCCCGATATCAATCCACCCAACAAACTTCCTGCACCGGCAGCTGCATAAATAATCCAGGTGATTTTTAATTGATCTTGATTCAGTCCTCTATCGTTACTTAAATATTTGGGAAACCAAAACTGATAAAAATACCAAACCGGATCTGTAATTAATCTGCCTATTAATAACAACCAGGTACCTCTGAACATTAAAACCTGTTTCCAACTCCAGACTTTATTATTTTGTTCATTTTCCGGCGTTTCAGCAGCAGCATCTGATGTAATCATTTTTAATTCATCATTAGTGATGAGTTTGCTCTGCTGTGGCTTTCTGTAAATCAACATCCAGGGAATGATCCAGAATAAGCCGGCGATTCCTGTAAGAATAAAAGCCAATCGCCATCCTGCTCCATTACCTAACCAATTAGCAATAATTGGCATATTGGCAGCATAATCATAAGTGGCTAAAGGAATAACAATATATGGGGCAATGGTAGCACCTATTGTTGCCCCCATGGTATAAATACCAATCGCTAAGGCTCTTTCTTTTGCAGGAAACCATTCGGAAACAGCTTTTGAAGCGGCAGGCCATATACCGGCTTCACCTAATCCTAATGCAAAACGAAAAATCCCTAATGAGGTAATACCTCTTGCTGCTGCCGTAAGCATATTGGCTATCGACCACCAACTCACATACAAAAACAAACTTGCTCTGGTGCCTATTCTATCGGCAATTCTTCCTGAAACCAAATAGGCAATGGTATAAGCAATTAAAAAGATGTTGATGATATTGGCATAAGCCTGGTCATCCATTCCTAAATCTTTTTGAATGGTAGGTGCTAATGCAGACAAGGTTTGCCGGTCAACATAATTGAGTACAGCTGCAACAAACAACAGCACAACAATCCACCAGCGCATTCCTTTTAATTTCATCGGAACATCTTTTTAATTTAATTAATCCAAACTGTTATTTGAATATATCAAGATTCCATTGATTAAGCCATTGAATGGAAAACATTTTTTTATGAAATTGAATGGGCAACCAAATATATCTGCCTTCAATAGGCATAGATGGTTTCCAGATATCGAACATGGCTATGTAAACATCTTTTAAGCCATTTACTTTTATAATGAATGATGATTGTCCACCAAATGTCTTTTCAACTCCTAAACTATCTACATTATTAAATCCATTTAATGGATTTGGATTTACTTTCCACATACCGATAATGGATGTACTGGTATAGTATCTTGCTACATTAGGTTTCCAGCCGGTTGATCCTGAGCCCAGCAGGTGATACAAGCCATTAGCCTTGATTATTGCAGGAGCTTCTGTATGAGGTTCAACTCCTGAACAAACTGTATATTCTGTTGCAGGCATCAAATAGTCATCATTCATTCTTGTCATTACAAAAGCCTTATCTGGTTTACGAACGGCCAGGTGGTATAGCTGTCCATCATCATCCTGAAACATGGAAAAATCACCGGAACCTTTTGGTGAACCGCCACCTAAAAATTTATGGCTATAAACAAACGGTCCGGTTGGACTTGCAGCTACCGCTACACCAACGTATGCTATTTCATAACCAAAACCTTTGGGATAATATTTAAAATATGCGATAAACATTCTGGTCTTGCTGTTGTACACAACTTTAGGCCTTTCAATTAAACAACCATAAGCTAAATCTAAAGTACTGTTTGGAGTATAATCAACACTTAAAACAATACCTGCATCTGTCCAATTGATTAAATCTGCCGATGCATAACAATGAATACCAGCATCAGCAAACTGCTCTTCTGATTTGCCTTCAATTTTATGTTCTCCATACCAATAATAAATGCCATTGTGAAAAAGTATTCCACCGCCATGGGCATTGATGGCTTTCCCTTTACTATCCAGCCATTTTTGTGCAGGATATATAAATTTTTCTTCCTGCTTTTTTTGCTGTGCATGAATGTTACTAACAACAAGTAACTTCAAATAAGCAATGAACAAAATAACTTTATAAATAGTTGGTTTCATTTTTAGCCGTTGTTTGTATATTATAATTTCACAAATATGTTTATCTCCCTATTTCAAAGCTGAACTATAAATCACAAATCCCTGTTTATTTTCAATCACAATGGTTGCTTTAGATAATGACTTATCCGTTGCTATCTCTACTGTTTTCCCGGGCTCCACTATTGGCAAATTATAAACTATTGGCGCCTTATTTTTATGCATCACTTTTACTACATGGTTGTATAAAGTATAGGATGGATAACCTGCTTTCGCTGTAACAGCTATTTTATTTTTTTTAATCGTTACTACCACAGGAGATAATTCCTTTTGAAAAGCTATATATAATCCTCTTGGATGTCTGTTAGCATCAACAATACCCCAAGGTCTATACCCATTTTTATTGCTCCCTGCAAATCTGCTTAAATAATCATTGAAACTCCAATATGCAAAACCAACAACGTATGGATGATTGTTTAAGACGCCAATTATTCCTTTCAAATGATCAATTCTCACCTGTTCGTTTTTTACTTCATCGCTACGCATGCCAATTTCGCTTATAAAAATGGGTTTATCTGGATATTTATCATGCAGTAGTTTTATATTTTTTTCTAATCCTTCAATAGAAGAATAATTGTTGAAATTTAAAAAATCGCAATGCCTGAATCCATCGTAGGGAACTTTTAAGTTAGCGGGATTAACGGCAGAGCCAATGGCTACAAAAGTTACTAGTCTGGTAGAATCTAATGCTTTGAATTGTTGCAATTGTTCCCTGGTCCATTCATCACCTTCGGGTGTCCAGCTTGGATATTCATTGCCAGCACTGTAAGCAACAACAGAAGGTGAATTCCAAAATGCTTCTACCACTTCTTTCAGTTGACTGTTAAATGCATCTTTCACTTTTTGGGATGCCATTAGAACAGCGCTCATTTGCCAATTCGGAATTTCGGATACCAATAAGTACCCATGTTCATCTGCCCATTGAAAAAAGTGTTTACTGGGTGGTGTATGATTCATCCTTGCAAAAATCATATGACCATTACGTTGCAGTGCCATATCAATTTTTGCCAAAGCAGCAGGTTCTGTTGAACCGTAGACGGGGTGATCTGAATGTCGATTGCTACCCGCCACTCTGATCGGCTTTCCATTCAATGTTAATTGTGTGCCATTAACCTTGAATGATCGGATGCCAAAATAGGTATTATATTCATTAGTTGACTTGCTCCCAAATGAAAGTAAAGTAGTTACATCATATAAATCAGGATGATCAAAATGCCACAATGAAACATCGTTTGCATTCAATTCATATTGTTGAATAAATTTTTCGATAGAAAATGCTTTTACCAGCACTGCTTTTTGTTCGGCTGTATTCAGTTGAATACTTTTCTTTGAAGTTCGGGTTACAATATTGGGTACAACACTTACCATTTCATCTTTCAATGATTTATTCTCTACCCAGGTAATCACTTTGACAGAAGCTTTCCCTGTTATCAAATCAGGTGTTGCTTCTATTTTTTGGTTTTTCACATAAACTTTATCTGTAATCAATAAACTCACATCTCTTGTTATTCCTCCATATTCGTACCAGGGAAAAAATTGTGAGGATGGATTATCCCCAAATCTGGAGCCGGGCACTGTAAAGTCATTCCAAGAATTATCCACTTCAACAGCAATAAAATTGAGTTGATTAAATTTTACAAACTTGGTGATATTAACTGTAAACGGCGTATAGCCCCCTTCATGAAAAAAAGCAATCTCACCATTAATAAAAATTCTGCATTTGTAATACACGGCTTCAAAACGAAGTCTGATTAATTTATCTTTTGTTTCTTCCGGTATTTTGATGGCTTTTCGGTACCAACCCTTACCAACAAAATTGTATCGGATATCTGTACTCCAGCAATGCGGCACATCTACCACATCAAATTTAGCAGCAGTGTAACCATTAGCGCTATCATTTTCATTGGTTTCCCAAGGCTTATGCCATCCTAAAACTTCTCCCCTGTTTAATGGATCTAAAGCAAAAGACCAGACACCGTTTAAAGAAATGGTTTGACAAAAAGCTAAAGCACCCAAAAATTGTATGATGAATAAAAGAATAAATTTTGAAGTGATATACTTCATAAAGAAGAATTTAAATAATGTAGTTTTAAGCATAACATCGAACTTCAAATAAAGCAGCAAGTGAATTTTTATTTGAATTTGTTACAAATATCTTCAGCTGATGTGTTGAAACAGGGCTATCCAATTCAATAGTTCTTCTGCTTAAATAATTGTTATGTATGACTGCTAACTGCTTATTGTCATGTGAGTAGATTTCAACAGTATCCACACAAAAAACCATTTTAGTTTCAGGGTTTTGGATCAGCACTGTTTCTAAAGGATGGTCATAATCGGCATCAAAAAATAGTTCAATAGTTTTTATAATGACTTTCTCCTGCCAGTCAATCTGTACGAAGGGCTTTGCATCATGCTTGTCTGCCACCCATGCATTGGTTGAAGATACCGGTCTTTGAATACCATTTCGCAAAAAATAAGGATCATAAGCTGTTAATGCAGGTTTAATTTTTATGGCAATATTCTTTCCCTCCGGCCTACGCTGCGGACACCAAAACTCAAAAGCTTCTACACCAATTCCAGCAGGAGGGTCTTGTTTACCATAATTTGAAACAGCTTTATTAATAGCGTTAAATACAGAAACAATACCTGTAAGTCTTAATTCACTAACATTTAATGCTACTTTTTCCTGTTTCATGAAACAAACAAATGCGTAACAATTTTCATTAATAAACGTATTGAATTTTACTGAGTAAACTTCTGTTCCTGGTAGTATTGTAACGGTAAATTGTTCCAGTATAATATCTGGAGTATGGTTACATGATTTACTGCTTTTTCTAAGCTGGATTTGTAAATCTGTTGCCTCATCTGCCCTGGCATAAAAAGTTATAACAGGCATTTGTTGGCGATTTACCGGTAACATTTGTGCTACTGAATGCATTATCGGCTGCCAAATATTTGAAGCAGGAATTTCATCGAGCAAAAAGGTGGAGGATGCTTTAATAGCTACAGCTTTCTGCACTAAATCTTCCTCGTCTTTTAATACTACACCCGGAATATGTTGACCAGTTTTCAGCAATTGCTGCTGCAGGGCTTGAATATGGTTTTGTCCGATCGATTTTGGCGTTGCAGCAAACTTTTTACATAGTGATGCAGCGATAGCAATCGCTTGTCCTACATGTGCACAGGTAGCCATCACTCGGGTAGATCCAAAGGCGACATGGGTTGCACTGATCAATCTGCCACTAATAAATAAATTAGTAATATTTTTACTGTATAAACTTCGATACGGAATTTCATAAATTCCTTTTGAATGCCATTGGTTGCAACCGGGCAGCTTACTAAATACACCATCTGAAGGATGTAAATCAACACTCCAGCCACCATAGGCAACAGCATCATTAAAAGGCGTTTGTTCTATGATATCCTGTTGCTTTAAAATATAATCACCTTCAAAACGTCTGCTTTCTCTTTTTCCGGGAATAGTTCCAACCCATTCTAAAGTCAGGTTTTCTGCTTCAGGAAAGTTGCCGGAGTTTTTAATGTGATTCCAAACACCATAAACCACTTTCCACAGTTCCCATTTAATGTTTTCCGTTTCATGAATAGTGTCTAACCTTCCGCCATATTCAATCCACCAAAGTCTACAACCAAAATCATTGGTATTAAAACTTTTATATCTGGGTATCTTTGTAATATCTTTCAGAGCAAAGGCAGGCGGTACATATTTTACTGGCCGACCTACATTCTTACTATAGAAATACAATGAATGCCCCAGCAGTTCACCATATGCGGCATCCGGTGCATATCCCTCCCCAAATTCTTCTTTACTTTCAGCACCCATTCTAAATACTGCACCGGCTAAAAAACCAACAATTCCATCTCCAGACGCATCACAAAACAAAGGAGCCGAAAACTTGTAATTAGTTGAATTCTGACTATTAAATGCTATGACAGATTTTATGGTATGTTCATCCAATTTACTTACCTCATATACAGCAGTATTCAGCAATAAGGTTATGTTTTTTTCATTCGTTACTTTCTCTAATAAAATCGTATCGTAAATAAGCGGATTACCTTCCGGATTTCTATAAGCATTTTCTAATAATATTTCATCGACTACTCCCCCTTCTCTTGCCCATCGGTTATTATTGCCCATATGAGATGTTGCACCTAAAACCCATAATCTTATTTCGCTTGATGAGTTACCACCTAACACCGGTCTGTCTTGTACCAACACAACTTGAAGTCCGGCTCTAGCAGCTGTAATTGCAGCACAAGTACCTGAAAGGCCCCCACCAACAATGAGCAAATCAGCACTTAATTCAACTGTTTGGAGTTCTCTTTTGGTGGTCGCTGCTTGAATGATCATCAATTAAATATTTTGAATAGATATAATTTATTTCTTGTATAGCCTTACATAATCAATGCAATATTGAGAGAGTAATTTAGTCTTATATAAATTACATCTATGTTCTCCATCTAAAGCAAGACTTAACAATAAATAATGGGGTTTTAGAAATGGTTTTTTACCATCTGGCTTATTAATACTTTGCTTCAAATCAATTTCGTTGAGTAATTGATCATCAAGAAAAATATGCATGTACTGTTTATTCCAGTCTAATCGCCAAACATGAAATTTCTCTGCCCATTTTTTCCGCCAAAATTGTTAAAAGGTATTTTTTCACTGTCCCAAATGGCTTTGTGTTTCAGAGAATCAGCTGGAGCAAAATTGGCCAGAATCTTATCGTCATAATATTCCATAATATCCACTTCCCTATTCGAAGGCCACTGACCGGAAACATCTAAAATCCATATGGCTGGCCATAAACTTTCTTGGGCATCAATCTTTGCTTTTACTTCCAATCTTCCAAATTGAAATGCATGTTGTTTGTTTATTGCAACACTGGCAGAAGTGTATTCAAAAACCTTTCTTTTGGTTTTCCAATTCGAACTTTTAACCTTGTAATTTGGATTGGGTTTGTGCTCTTTTTTTCCTGTAATAATTAAGTAGCCATCCTTACACCCGGCATTTTCTTTTTGATACCATTGGTCTTCATAATTCCTTACAAAGCCATTTTCGTAATGCCATTTGGTAGAATCCGGTCTGCCTTCATAATCAAATTCATCAGACCATACCAATTCGTACGATTGCTGTTTAGATATAAAACAAGTAGAATAATTAGTTTTTGATGTTTCCCAATTTCCGGAAAACAACAAATACAAAAAAAGGTTTTGACCAATCATATGGCGATTTTGATGGGCAACGTTAAAAAGCAAGTCAAGGCTAAGATTTGTAATTAACTTCTACCAAAATTATTCAATTCAGCGTCGGCTGTAGCGATCAGTTATCCAATTTTACGGTATAAACAAATCAAAACAACAGCGAGGCTGTCTCAAAAACGATGGCCCCTTTCTTTTTTTGGGGGAAAACAGGCTTCTGTCATTTCAGCAAAGTGTTTTTAAGTATTAGCTTCAACAGGAAGTAATATGCGGAAAGAATAAAGAACAACCGGTTTCCCGGTGTTTTATGCGGCTATTTTTTTCAGATTGTGTGCTATGCAGATTAACCCCCATTCTATCTCTGTTTTTTCTATGCCCTTGAGCAAAAACCGTTTGAAGTTTTTACTGAATTTGATATTGCCAAACACCGGCTCTACCTCTGCCGGCCTTTTCCTGCGGTTATATATCCTTTTTTCCGTCAATAACCTTTTATGGGCCTGCTTTTTTAAGTTTCGGCCTTTATGGTTTACCCGGATAATGCGGTTGCCTTTTTGCTGATGACAAACTTCTCTCAGCGGACAGTGTTTGCATCCTTTGGCCCGGCAGAGACGGTAGGTTTTTATAAACCCACCTCTATCTTTTTTACGATAGCCGCCTGCATACTTCATGGGTTTTCCTGCCGGACAGCTAAACTCGTCCCTGGCTGCATTATACTCCAGTTGCTCTGTGGCAAAGTGATTGGTTGGACAAACGGTTGTTCAGGTTTCGTTTTGTATCAGCGAACCCAGGCTGCGGATGCCGATTGTTTTCTCACTGATAAATCCTTCAGCGTATTTTACACCAATACGTTTGCCAAACATTCTTGCTCTTGCCCTCACACTTTCTAAAAAATCAGGAGTGGAAATATAGGTTTGCGGCCCTTCATTACCTGTGTCGCCGGTCCAGAACTGAGTGCTGTATGCCTCAATAGCTTTCATCCTTTGTTCAAACACATCGCTGATGTCAACCAGCAGATCGGGTTCGTGGTACCAGTCCTGTATGTAGTGCAGCACATAAGCAGGCCTCCACCTCGGCTGCACTTTCCCGTTTTCATCTTTTGTTTCAATCTTGCTGAGGCCTGACAGGAAACTGGATTCAGCTATTAGTTGCCCGGCCCTTCCATGGTCGGGGTGGCGGTCGTGCAGCACATTGCCGATGACAATATCCGGCTGGTATTTGCGGATAGCAGCAATTAGCTTCAGCTTATGCTCTTCATTATTTTCAAAAAAACCATCTCGCATTTTCAGATTTTCCCTCACCAGCACACCCATGATCATGGCGGCACTGGCGGCTTCCTCGTAGCGGGTTTCCACCGTACCCCGGGTGCCCAGTTCCCCCTGAGTCAGGTCGGCGATGCCCACTTTTTTTCCTCTTTTGATCTCATTGATGAGGGTGCCCGAACAACCGAGTTCCACATCGTCCGGGTGAACGCCAATGGCAAGTATGTCCAGTTTCATACCCCTAACCCCTAAGGGGGATTTTTTGATTTTGAATTAAACAAATGTATCTGATTGTGTTGATAGTATTGCGTAATTAGTTCGCTTAGCTCCCTTTATGGGATGGGGGTTTGCAAACGGTAGGGGTTCCCATACCAGCCCCCATCAATTTCCCTGACGATATTCTCGATCTGCCGGTCGAGTTTGTTTTCTTTCAGGACCCAGTCCTGTTTCAGGTTTCCGCCAACAAACCAGGCCACCGTCTGGTAAAACCGGGCGTTGAAGCCGCCTTTGTATTCCTTGATTATTTCGTAACAATTATTGCCGGTTTGCCGGTTTATGAGTTTCATCAGGATCTTGCCCTGGTAAACAGACAGGTTCCTGAGCGGTTCTTCAAACTGGTTTCTCAGTTCTTTTTCTCTTGTTTTGATATAGGCTTTTCTGTCCTTCTTTCCGGAAACATTGATGAGTCTGGCATTGATATCATTGATGGTGGAACCTGCAACTCTTGCATACGGATAAGTAACATACACGGCATTGCGCAGCCTCGTCCATTCCTCGATGTATTTCGTTAATTTTTCCGGCGACATATTACCCACCCAGGCCATCTCCATTTCTTTGTAGTTCACTATCTCATTCTGGTACCATACCGCAGGCACAACGATCGTATCATTCGGCCCCCACTTTTTCCGTTGTTCTTTCATCATCTGGCGGGCATATGCTGATGAATCTGCAACAGATTTCAATGTATCTACCTGTGCAGAGGAACTAAGGGCTGCACCACTACACACAGATAAAAGTATGAATAATCTTTTGCTATGGATATTAAAAGAAAGCATTTCGGTACAAAGCTAAAAAACAGTTGCCGGTTTTACCAGCAGACAGCAAAACTACCCGGATACTGTTTCTTGCGTAGGGATTTCTTCGGAAGGAAAAGCTAAAATTATGACCCTGCAGCGCTGCTGCGGTTCTGCTGTATCCGGCGCACCATGCTGATAATGATACCGGTGGCAGTGATGAGAACACCCAGCCAGAGCAGGTTGATGAATGGAAATTTGTAGGCTTTCAGTGTTACGTACTTCAAAACAGCATTGGATTCCTTTACGCCAAGCGCAATGCTGTTATCAGGATTTACTCTCTGCATTTGCAGTACCAGGTTTTCGGCAGCTAAGGTATCCGGTACGGCTATCACATCGCCTTTGGCAAAAGTCAGTTTGGGGGATATGGTGAAATTGGAACCTGTTTTGGAAAAGCCCCTTATCGTGGCTTCGTATATTTTGCCTTCCGTTCCCAAAATTGCCCTGATTTCGGAGGGCAGGTTCTCCATGGGTTTCACATCCTGCAAAATCATGAACCCTCCGGAGTAGAAAACAGAATCTCCTTTTTTCAGGTTAGCTGTTCGGAAATTGGCCGTATCCTCCTTTTGTTTAGCCGGGTCAGGGAGTGAAGTGATATAAGTGAACACATCATGATCCCAGTACTTGCGGTTGTCGGGGTTGCTCATCAGCCCTTCTTTCCCGTCGGGGTTGATATAGGAATTCGGCCGCAGCACAAAATCCTCCTTACCATCTTTCCGGCTAAAGCGGATATTGAAATAGGTTTTTTCCTCTTTTGGCGACAGCGAATCTTTTTCGTAGGTGATATGGTAGCGGCCCATATCCATCTGCACCCCCTGCACCAGGGTCAGGTTTTCCTTCGGGTCCTCATTGTCGCCCAGCGGGATGAAAATGCCGCTATTATTATTGGAAAGCACTTCTTTGTTGGAAGATGAAATTAGAATACCAAGCAGCACCATGCCAAAGCCGAGATGGGAAATGGAACCGCCGGATAGTTTGAGTTTGCCTTTTAACCCCAGCCAGATATAAGCGCCATTGGCGATAATGGTATACACACTGCAGGCAACAGCCAGCCAGATGGAGGCCTGGAACATCGGGCCCTTCTTTCCATAAGTAATATCTCCGAATGCAAGGACAGCGGATGCAGCGGCTACGGCTATAGCAGTAGGGATACCGATTTTTTTCAGAAAATACCTGCTACTGGTTTCCTTGTATTTCAGGTATTGTGTGATCGCTGTGAGCACCGCAATGATAATAGCAATGTAAATATTAATGAGGTTATAGGTATGCTCAACATTTTCCTTTGGGGCTCTTTGAATATTGAATATCTTATTATAGACAGGGATTGAAGTCATACCAATGATGACCATAGCAGATAAAAAGAAAACCAATGCGCCAATAAACATCCAGAACTCTCTCGAGGAAGCGCTTTCTTCTTTGGTAATGGCAGGGATATCACTATACCTGATAAAAAACAGTGTCAATGCAGGCAATACAAATACCAAAAAATAAGCAAGCAGTTGCCAGTTCATCCCCAAATCAGTAAAAGCATGAACAGAAGTATCTCCCAGCACACCGCTGCGGGTCAGAAATGTGGAATATAAAATGAATCCAAAACAAAGGATAAGGAAAAGATGAGCGGCCCTTAGTGAATGCCCGCTGTGTTTATAGATAAGCAAAGTGTGTATGCCCGCTATAAGTATGAGCCATGGCACTAAAGATGCATTCTCTACCGGATCCCATGCCCAATAGCCGCCAAAAGTGAGGGATTCATAAGCCCACATGGCGCCCATCATAATACCCACACCTAATACAGCGGCAGAAAAAAGCGCCCAGGGCAATGCCGGTTTTACCCAGTCGCCAAACTTTTTTGTCCATAAACCGGCTGCAGCAAAAGCAAAAGGAACGATGGTGGAAGCAAAACCGAGAAACAAAACAGGAGGATGAATGACCATCCAGTAATTCTGCAGCAGCTTGTTTAACCCATTGCCATCTTTAATGGAAGCCATATAGTCAGGCCGCAGCGGCTGGTTCAGGTCAAAATCAAGGTGAAGGGCCGGGGCGTTGTCCAGCATACCTGAATCCCTTAAGAGGATAAAAGGGTTGGACCCCAGTTTCCAGTTAAAAATGTAAATGCCCGCTATCATCGTGGCAAGGCAAAACTGGGCAAAGCTGAGAACGCTCATAACCGGGGCCTCCCATTTCTTGCAGGTGCTGATCAATACAAGACCTAGCACACAGTGCCAGATACTCCAGAGCAGGAAGCTTCCCTCCTGTCCTTCCCAGAAACAGGCAAGGAGGTATTTGAATTCAAGGGCTCGGTTACTGTGCTGCCAGGCATATTTATATTCAAAGAGGTGGTTGTGAATGATGTAAAACAGGATGGCGAAAACAGCAAAGACAGAGACTACTTCGGTGAGAAAGGCATAGCGGGCCAGTTTCTTCCAACGGGCTGCATCATCATCCAATCTGGACCGGGTGGCACGGAGGTAGGCAAATGTTGCCAACAGGGAAGCAACTAATGAAAGTACAATAAAGAAATGGCCTAACTGACCTGGTAGACGATGCTCGCCGATATAATCCATTGTTTTATGGAGTGAGCCCTTGCGGGGTTTTCATTAATTGGGTTTGATTGAGTCCGGGTGGGTTTTGCCCATTGCCTGTTCTTCTTTGTACTTGGAGGGGCATTTGGTCTGAATTTCCTTGCATTCAAATCTTCCATCTATGTACTTTCCTTTTAATACTAATTTTTCGCTGATCTCAAAATTGTCAGGTTTGGGATTATTGTAAATTACCCTCACTGATTTGCCCAGTGTATCTACTGCGGTAAACTCAAGGTAATTGGGGTTCTTAAGTGCATCGTATTCGACCGGCTCCGTTTTATCCAGCCTGGCCATCAGGTGAACAAACTTTCCCGGTTTGCTGATGGCGCTGTCAACCGTGTCGTAGGTACTGGATGCTTTCAAGAAAGAGAGCAGCACGGCAATGGCCCCGGCAATCAGCACCAGCAGAACGATATGGATCTTTTTCATGGTCTTGCTTTTCTGGCAACAAAGGTAGGCCAAAAAAGCGATGGATTGCCGGGAGTATAACCAGATAGTTGCTCCAAAAGGGTTCCCCCGGGCAGATGCCACTTATCCCTTGCTCACCCGGCTTTGCCCTTATCTTTGCTTTCATCTGCCATAGCTTTTTTAACAGCCGAAGCTAAGCGCAGGCTGCAGCCAAGGCGGAGCATTGTTAAAGCAAACGCTGAATATGTTATTTCAACTGACTGAAGAACAACTGATGATTCAAAAAGCCGCCCGTGATTTTGCACGCAATGAATGCCTGCCGGGAGTAATTGAACGGGACGAAAAACAGCAATTCCCAAAGGAGCAGGTCATGAAACTGGCGGAACTGGGTTTCCTGGGTATGATGGTAGACCCCCAATACGGCGGCGCCGGTATGGATACGGTGAGTTATGTGCTGGCGATGGAAGAAATAAGCAAGGTGGATGCAAGCGTAAGTGTGATAATGAGTGTAAACAACAGCCTTGTTTGTTATGGACTGCAGGCCTATGGCAATGAAGAACAAAAACAAAAATATCTTGTTCCGCTGGCCCGGGGCCGCAAGGATGGTGAATTATATATTGGCGCCTTTATGCTCAGTGAGCCTGAAGCGGGGAGTGATGCTACTTCACAACGCACTACGGCCGAAGATATGGGCGATTATTACCTGCTAAATGGAACAAAGAACTGGATTACTAACGGAGGCACCGCTTCTGTTTATCTTGTAATGGCACAAACAGAAGCTTCCAAAGGATCTAAAGGCATCAACTGCCTGATTGTAGAAAAAAACTGGCCGGGTGTAGTGGTGGCAGCCAAAGAAAACAAACTCGGTATCCGCGGCAGCGATACCCATACGGTGATGTTCAATGATGTGAAAGTTCCCAAAGCAAACCGGATAGGAGAAGATGGATTTGGCTTTAAGTTCGCTATGAAAACATTGGCCGGCGGAAGGATTGGAATCGCATCACAGGCGCTGGGTATAGCCAGCGGCGCTTATGAACTGGCAAAGGAATATTCCAAAACAAGAAAAGCATTTGGTACAGAAATCATGAACCACCAGGCCATTGCCTTCAAACTGGCAGATATGGCCACTAAAATTGAAGCGGCGAGACTGCTTTGCCTGAAAGCCGCCTGGGAAAAAGACAACGGAATTGAATATACCCTCAGCTCCTCCATGGCAAAAGTATTTTCCTCCGAAACGGCCATGTGGACAGCTGTAGAAGCTGTACAGATACACGGGGGCTATGGGTTTGTAAAGGAATATCATGTGGAAAGGCTGATGCGTGATGCCAAGATCACCCAGATATATGAAGGTACCAGCGAGGTGCAGCGGATTGTGATCAGCCGGAGTATTTTGAAGTAGGGTTATTTGACTAAATTTGTTTTCATTAAAAAACCATGCAAAACGAGATCGGCAAAATACTGGCGCAATATTTTGCGAATAAACCAGTTCATCGGGCCTATATTTTTGGTTCTGTAGTAAGGAATGAACAGAAAGCAAACAGCGATATTGACATACTCGTAGAGCTTGACTACGAGAACGGAGCCGATTATTTTATTTTTTTCGACATGCAGCAGCAGCTTAATAAACTTCTGAACAGAAAAGTGGATCTGATAAGTGCAAATGGCCTGTCTCCTTATATCCAGCCTATTATCAACAGGGAAAAGAAACTGATCTATGAAAGAAGTAAAGACTGATGAGATCAGGCTGCGCCATATCCGGGATGCAATCCACTTAATTGAAAAATTTTCAGCTGGAAAAACAAAGAAAGATATTTACAATGATGAGATGTACCGGTTTGCCGTTGAACGTCAGCTGGAAATAATCGGTGAGGCAGCCAATAACCTTTCATCCGACCTGGTTTTGAGCCACGAAGATGTTCCCTGGCCTCAAATCATTTCCTTCAGAAATTTTATTGTCCATGAGTATTTTGGATTGGACCTGGAGCTTGTCTGGAATGTTGTAATTGTTCATCTGCCCCCTTTCAAACTACAGGTTGAGAAAATACTTGCTGATATTTCAGGTGTTTAATTACTATGCCGGCCAACAAGGAAGCATACCATTTAATAAAACAGGAACTGGATGCAAAAGGCGTCACCCTCGTCGCCGTTTCCAAAACCAAATCGGTTGAAGAAATCCTGGATCTCTATCATCTCGGGCATAAGGATTTTGGGGAGAACTATGTGCAGGAAATGGCAGAGAAAGCCGCCCGTCTCCCCAACGACATCCGCTGGCATTTTATCGGGCACCTGCAAACCAATAAAGTAAAGTTAATAATGCCCTTTGTGCAACTCATCCACGGGGTGGACAGTCTGAAATTGCTGAATGAAGTCAACAGGCAGGCCGTAAAAGCAAACAGGGAAGTGGACTGTCTTCTGCAGGTACATATAGCAAAGGAAGAAACCAAGTTTGGACTGGATGAAAAGGAACTGGCAGCATTACTCAATAGTCCAATTTCAGCTTTGAAAAATGTGAACATTTGCGGGTTAATGGGAATGGCCAGTTTTACCAATGATATGGAAACCGTAAGAAAGGAGTTTAGAAATCTTAAGGAAATATTCGATAAGACCGTTAAACTCCTGACTCCGGGCTCCGGATTCAGGACTCTCTCTATGGGGATGAGCGCTGATTACAAACTGGCTATAGAAGAGGGCAGCAATATGGTTCGTATCGGTAGCCTCTTGTTCGGAGAAAGGAAGAAAAAATAATAGCAGCAGACAAACAGCTTCAGTTTCAGTTATTATTCGTATTTTTTCAACTATATTTTTTGGATATGCGCCGTATATTGCTACTTATCTGTACTGCATTATCTGTATCTGTTTCGGGTTTCTCACAGGTCAGCAGGGATACGGTACTTGGCCGCTGCCCTGTTTTTATCACCGATACGGTCAGCGTCAACAATTTTTTCATTGAGGCAAGACCGGCTACACTGAAAGTCTATAGGGTGCGTGGCGACCTGACAATCGTTATCGAACAAAGAGACCAGTTTTTTTCCCTTTTCTTCCACGAAAAAAGATTAAGGAATACAACCTATGATATTGAACCCGGTTCAAAAGGCAGGGGAGAGGTAGAGGTGGCTTATTCATTCAAATCAGGAGGCCAGGTGGCTTTTATTAATGTATCAGATGGTAAGATAGAGAGCTCCTTTGACAAGGAGAAAAAGCTATGGAAGGTGAAAGTGAATGGTATTATAACGAATATGTCAGACAGGACCTTGTCATACTACCGGGCAAGGGCTGAGTTTACTGTCAAATAGCAGCGGCTGTACAGGTTCCCCTTTTATTTTACCGGATAACCCGGGATGTTCTTCCCCAGGTAAATGTGTCGTTCAGCTTTAAGCATGTTACCCACATCTTTTGTCTTCAATATGCCGTAGCCGCCCCGGTTTTGCAAGTGATTTCTTTCCTGCTCTGTCAGAAAGGGGTCATCATCAAAAAGATATTCATCAATCCAGTACTCATTCTTATCCGGTTCTTTTATCGTGACATGGATATGTGCCGGGTTTCTTCCTCCGGGGTAAGAGGCAGGCTTTAGCGTAAAGAATTTGTATTCTCCTTTTTCATTCGTTTTCATCCAGCCCCGCAGGTAGCCGTGCCGCCTGCCCCATCCCTTTTCATCGCCTTGGGTGGGATAAACGCCGGTTTGATCCGTATGATAAATATAAATAACAACGCCGGCGGCAGGGGTTCCGTCGGTTTTATACAGCACTCCATTTACGGCCAGCTTAGTACCCTTGTCATCCCAGTCAGGAAGCCAGCACATATTACCCAGTTGTTCAAAAGGAACGGGGCTTTCATAGATCGCTTCACAACCTTCGCAATTGCCGCCCACTTTTGCAGAACCGGCTGCCGGTTTTTTTTGAGAGTTGTTTTGCGAACAGCTGCTGAGAGAAAAGCAGGCGATGGTCAGCAACAGGAGTAAATGTTTCATGGCCTCAGATTTTAACCAAAGTTATTGGCAGGCCGGGATGGGATCCGGCATTTTACACCAGCCGACAACTTATCCTGACGAATGGCAAGCCCGCAACTTGTCAGGTAAAAGCCGCTGGTGGTGTAATCTGTTTTACCGTTCCTAATTTGTACTTTTATTTTGGGTGACTCTGTACTGCGTAGCTCATCCGGCAATAGCCAGATGCACATAGTACCGGTAACATCCATTTAATCACCAACTACTGAGCGAAGCAGTATGCATTATACACACACATTACTGAAGTACAAACTGCACCATGTTTTGTTCTGGATGCTGGTACTGGGGATTTGGTTCTTTCTGCGGGTGGAGGATTATAGCAGCCCTTCAACCGCCTTCCTGGTAACTGCCATCAAGGTTTTCGATCTAGCCCTGATGATCTACATCACCAATTACCTGCTGATACCGCGGCTGCTGTATAAAAAAAAGTATGCCTGGTTCACCTTACTTTTTGTGCTGATGGTGTTGGGCAGCAGTATGCTGAAGATGAATATTCTTGGCCGCATCACCAATACTCCGGCGCTGTATGACTGGTCTTCCAACATCAGAAAACGGCTGTATGACAATGTTATCCCTCATTTTTTCCTGGTAATCGCCGGAGCCGCCGTCAAACTCATGTTCGATTACCGGAAACTGCAGCAGCGGATGGCCGAAACGGCCAAAGAAAAAGCAGAGGCCGAGCTCAACTTCCTGAAATCACAGATCAACCCGCATTTTGTTTTCAATTCGCTCAACTCTGTTTACTTCCTGATTGATAAAAATAATGCGGATGCAAGAGCAGCGCTGCACAAATTCTCTGAAATGCTCCGTTACCAGTTGTATGAGATGAACGGGCAGAAAGTGCCGTTGGAAAAGGAGATCCGTTACCTGCAGGATTATATGGATTTACAGCATTTGCGGAGAGATGAGAAATATTCGGTAGAGTTCCGGCATGATGAATCGGTAAAAGGTTTTTCCATTGAACCCCTGCTGCTGATACCACTGGTGGAAAATGCCTTCAAGCATATCTCGCATCACAACGACAGGATCAATTTTGTAAAAGTGGATATGCGCCGGTCAAAAGGCAATCTTCAGTTCAGGGTGGAAAATTCAAAGGAGAGCCAGGCCAGCACCGAAATGCACGGCGGTATCGGTCTGCAAAATGTAAAAAGAAGGCTGGAGCTACTGTACCCAGGGCAATTTGAACTGCAGATTAGAGATTCCCCCGACAACTTTTTGGTACAACTAAACCTTCGGTTATCATGAAAATCATTTGCATCATAATTGACGACGAACCGATTGCCAGGAAGGGGCTGAAAGAATATATTACTGATGCAGGCTTCCTGCAATTAGCGGGGGAGTATGATTCGCCGCTGAAGGCAACCGATATCATCAGCAGCGGAACTGTACAACTGCTTTTCCTCGATATTCAGATGCCCCGCATCACCGGTCTTGATTTTTTTAAGACGCTGCAGCATCCGCCGCCGGTCATTTTCACCACGGCCTATCCCCAGTATGCGCTGGAGGGGTTTGAGGTAAATGCACTGGACTACCTGGTGAAACCTTTTTCATTTGACCGCTTCCTGAAAGCGGCGCTTAAGGCCAAAGAATTTTATGAAGTAAGGGAGACAAACCTGGCCGAAGCCAGCGCTTCCGATTTCTTTTTCATCAAAGCGGATAACAGGCTGGTGAAGATCCTGTTTGATGAAGTGTTGTACGCAGAAGCCCTTCAGAACTATGTAACCATACATACGCCTTCTAAAAAATACATGACCTACCTCACTTTCAAAGCCGTGGAAGATTACCTGCCCGCTGATAAATTCCTGAAAGTGCACAAATCCTATATTGTGGCAGCCTCGAAGATTGACAGCATTGAAGGAAACGATATCCGTATCGGCCAGCAGCATATACCCATCAGCCGCACCCAGAAAGATGAAGTGATGGAGAAGCTGCTGAAGAACCGGTTTCTGAAGCGATGAGTAAATTTCAAATTGCGGCAGCCAAAAGTTATTCTATCTTTATAAGGGGTTACCGGCAATGAAACGGCTGCTGATTATAGCATTTCTTCTGACCATTGTTCCTGCTGCTGCGCAGGAAGATGTTCCTTCTCTGGCAAGCAAGCTCACTCAAGAGTGTAAAACCGATTTGCAAAAAGTAACGGCCATCTTCCATTGGATCACTGATAATATCTCATATACCACTTTTCCGGAACAAAAGAAACGAAAAGAGAAACACGCAGAGCCCGAAGATGATGACGGGCCGCTTAAGCCGCTGAACGAAAGGGTAGGTGAAATGGTCTTAAAAAGAAGAACGGCTTTCTGCGATGGCTATGCCAGGCTGTTTGCCGTTTTATGTGAGAAAGCCGGGATAAAATCGGAAATCATTTGTGGCTATGCCAACTCCGGTTTTGGCAGGGGCCCGGCAAAGTTTGGCGTCAATCATTACTGGAATGCCGTGTATCTCGAGGGCAAATGGCAACTGCTGGATGCCACCTGGGCCAGCGGCTATCTTGATATGGGCAGCGGTGAATTTGTGAGGGATTATAACAGCCGGTATTTTCTAAGTTCACCTGAATTTTTTATACGGGATCATTACCCCGATGATCCCCGGTGGACATTGCTGCCTGATGCAAAAGCCCCGGATGAATTCCGGCAATCACCCTTCAGGCACAAATCATTTGCCAAATACGGATTTACTTCTTTCTTCCCGGGCCGGGGCATTATTGAGGCGGCGGTAGGAGACACAATCGTTTTGCAATTGGAGACGAGCCGGTTAGTGACCCATCCCATTTCACCCAGTATGGTGGTGGACTCGTCCTTCTTCTATCACTCGCCGTCCTGGTTTTTTTTGCGGCCGGATGCTGCGGCGCAAATAACGGCGTTCAAGCAACAATATACTTTTAGGATTTCAACAGCAGAAATACAATGGCTGTACCTGTTGTATAATGATGATGTGGTGCTGAGGTATAAAGTAAATATCACCGGCAGAAAATCTTAACCGTACCCACTCGTAATCCGACTGTGAAAGCTTGTTAGTTCTTTGCGGATATACCCCCTGCTGCCCCGTTTACCAGCCACAGGCATGGCTGGCAATATTTTTTTTTGAGAGAAGACGGGGATTGCAGGAATCATAATTGTATCACCATTAAAACTTCAGTTATGAATCAGCGAATCATTTCACATGTGGCAGTTTATCTTCTTTCGGTTGTGATGATCATCTTTGGTATCTATCACTTTCAGCAACCCCGCTTATTTGTCACCTGGGTCCCCACTTTTCTCCCCGGAGGTATTGTATGGGTTTATGTGGTGGGGGTAGCTTTTATCCTCGCAGCGCTGGCATTTATTTCCAACAAGTTTGTAAAACTGGCGGGTTACCTGCTGGCCGCACTGCTGATCATCTTTGTACTCACGGTTCATTTGCCCACTTACCGGAATGCAGGAGTGCTGGAGGAACGCCAGATCGCTTTCACCAACCTGCTGAAAGACCTGGCATTGGCAGCATTTGCCCTTCATATTGCCGGCAGCGCCGACAGCCTTGGAGTGAAATACTGAACAACAAAGGGAATAATGATTTTAACTCCCCCGCTGTGACCCGGTATTTTGCTGCTTGCTCACAAAGCCTGATTTGGGTTTCTGGATAAATTTGGAACCCTGACCGGATGGTGATTTACCTTTCTTATCTCCTTTTGATTTACTTTTCTGATTTTTCTGATTAAGCAATGACATAGGGGTTCAATTTTTTTATAAAGATACTACTTCTCCACGTTTTGAATTTGGATTCCGGCAATCCGATAATGCTTCAAGTTGTTTTTATAATGGGAATTCTATTGCCGGGTCCTGTCATGCCGGGCTTGACCCGGCATCTTTCTCTTTGATCATTATTAAGACACCGGGTCGAACCTGGTGTGACAAAACTCCGAAAGAACGGAATTCAAATTGACCCACTACAAAGTGGTACCCGGTAATATTTATGAGCCATCAGCGATACGGGCAGCCCGACGCAGGTTATCAGTATCAGCGCTGCAATTAACGCCTTGCCGGCATCAAACGGAAGCGGTCTTGTATTGCTCAGCGGCAGGACCAGACAGTTCATCACCACCCAAACAAAAATGCCATAGAGTATTCCGGCAAGCAGTTTGTTTTGCCCGAGCCATTTTATTTTCGGAAAAATCAGGAAAAAAAAAGCGGTGAACAGGAGGGCTATCAGGAAATGAAATAAGGCTCCCCAGAAAACCATGATGGTTCCGCCGCTAAAAGCTTGTTTTCCAAAAACACCGCTGGCGATAAATTTGAAAATATTGGCAGGGTTCTTACCCCCGTTTACGCTGAAATGCAGGATGGCTGCAAGCCCGTCGAGGAGGCCCGTCAGCAGACCTGTTATAAGTATGACGAAAAGAAGAGACCGGGAATCTTTGGCGGATTGGCTCATAAAACTGTATCAGGGATAACAGACAAGACATTAGTCCAAAAAGCTGCCCGCACAACTTTTTTATACCTTTAGTCAACTTTTAAAATACCGCCTGCCGGGGATAGGCTGCTGTTCCCAAACTTGTTTCTTTGTCATATCACTAATACATCTCTATATGAAATTTCTTCTTATCGTTTCAATCATCACTGTATCGTCATTCCCCGCAGCATCACAGGACTTAACTGTACCCGTAAAGCCTGTAAAAAAAGTATTGACCCTGAAAATGGCCCGGACAATTGATGACGAAATGCCGGGCACCCGGGGAGCATCGGTGGCATGGCACCCAGTCTATAAAAAATATTATGCCGCTATGGCGGGCAATACCGGGTACCCGCTTTCCATTTTTGATGTCACCGGTAAACGACTTTCACCCGACAGCAGCAATTGTGATGTGGATGCAAGGGGGCTGTGGTATAACCCGGATAAAAAATGCATCCAGGGAAATACATTCGACGCAGCGGGCTGGTTCCGCTACGACCATACCGCCACAGGCATGATCAAGGAGGTGCAGTACCTGACGGATGAAATGACACAGCCCGGGCCGCAATGTGTAGGGGCATTTAATCATCAGAATAAAGATGTCCTTTTTCTGAACGGGGACGAGGTCTGGTTTTATGATGTGGATGAGGCCGTTAAAGGGGCCGTATTAAAGGTTCATTGGGGAAGGACCAAATCAGTTGGCCCGAATCCCGATGCAACAAACGGGCTCACACCGGAAGCGTACAATAACAGCACTGTGATCTATACAGGTAATAAAGGTGCAGAGCTTGGTTTTTTGAAACCCAATAGCCAGGAGATAGAATTATACAGCATAAAAACCGGGTTCCTCACTCAAATTATAAAGCTGCCTTCAGATGCAGCTATTTATCACTCATTCAATTTTGCTTACTGCAATGGAATGTACTGGATATTCAATATTGATACAAGGGAATGGGCCGGGTATAAATAAGCTATGGACCGATCCCGGGAAACCCTGTTTGCTCCTGTAAACATGGTTTTTTTGTTCAACGGCAATTCCGGTTAAAGTATTTTCAGTAGTTTGTCACTTTATTACTGTAAAAACATTTGTATGAAACTATCAGCCATAATTTTCACTATTACTTTTTTTTTGATTGCCGTCAGTTTATCCGCACAGGATAAGGATTCTATATATATGCGGGAGCATTACGACAAGTTTGAGTACCGCATTCCCATGCGGGACGGGGCCAAACTCTTTACGTTGGTTTATATGCCAAAAGATAAGTCAAGGACATGGCCCATTCTTATGAACCGGACCTGTTATAATGCTTCCAATTACGGCAACTTCAAAACCCATAGCCATCCCTCTGAATTTTTGGTTAAAGACGGCTATATCCTGGTGTTCCAGGATGTGAGGGGCAGGTACATGAGCGACGGGCTGTTTAATAATATGACCCCGAATATTCCCGGCAACGATCCGAAGCACAAGACAGCCATTGATGAGAGTTCAGATACCTGGGACAGCATTGACTGGATGATAAAAAACCTGAAAGGAAATAACGGCAGGGTAGGGATCTATGGTATTTCCTATCCCGGGTTCTATTCCGCGGCTTCCTTGCCCGATGCGCACCCGGCATTGAAAGCCGTTTCGCCTCAGGCGCCTGTTTCAGATTTCTTCTTTGATGACTTTCACCACATGGGAGCTTACCTGCAAAGCTATACGGCAGCCTTCGCTGTCTTTGGTTACCAGAAAAAAGATACCACCCGCAGCGAATGGTTCATCCCGGAGATTTTGCGCTTTTACGGCAAGCCGGCGAAAGACGCTTACGACTTTTACCTGAAGATGGGGCCGTTAAAAAATATTACAGAGAAATATCATCATGATAATTTTTTCTGGAAACAGATCGTTGAACACCCCAATTACGACAGTTTTTGGCAGAAAAGAAACCTGCTGCCGCATCTCCATAATATCAAACCGGCTGTGCTCACAGTAGGCGGTTGGTTCGATGCCGAAGACCTGTATGGTCCGCTAAACATCTACAAGACCATCGAGAAGAGCACACCTGCCGCTAAGAATACCATTGTGATGGGTCCGTGGGGTCATGGCGACTGGGCAGTCGAAAAAGGAAAGAGTACGCACCATCATATTTATTTCGGCGACAGCCTTTCCACTTTTTACATGCGGGACATTGAACGGCCTTTCTTTGCCCATTACCTGAAGGATGAAGGCCCAAACACCCTGCCTGAAGCGTATATGTTCAATACCGGAAAAAAACAATGGGAAAAATTCGATGTGTGGCCGCCAAAGGATATTTCCCCGCTGAAACTTCAGTTTGGAGATAACGGAAAATTATATGTCAACCAGCCCGCAAAGGAAGATGCGGTATTTGAGTACATCAGCGACCCTGCCAAACCCGTTCCTTATACTTCACAAACAGAGGGGCTCACTTTTACCCCGAGGGATTACATGAGCGATGATCAGCGGGAAGCATCCCGCCGTCCTGATGTGCTCACTTTCGAATCCGATGTGCTGGCAGATGATGTGACCATTGCCGGGGAGATACTGGCCAAACTGAAAGTAGCCATGTCGGGCACCGATGCTGATTTTATTGTGAAGCTGGTTGATGTGTATCCCGATGACCACCCCAACTATGAACATAATCCAAAAAATATTATCATGGGTGGCTATCAGCAATTGGTAAGAAGTGAAGCATTCAGGGGCAGGTATCGTAACAGTTTTGAGAAACCGGAGCCCTTTACTCCCGGAGTGCCTACCGATGTGAATGTGCCCTTGCAGGATGTGCTGCATACTTTTAAGAAGGGACACAAGATTATGATACAGGTGCACAGCACCTGGTTCCCTTTTATTGACCGCAACCCGCAAAAATATGTGGACAATATCTACCAGGCGGATGAAAAGGATTTCATCAAATCAACGATCAAAGTATTTGGCTCATCGGTGATCAATGCAGGAGGACAGCAGCAGCCGAAGAAAGGGTTTTAGTCGTCTTTTTGTCCTGAGCCTGCCGAAGGATTCTTTTTCTTCTTTTTCGTTTCTGCCGTTATGGAGAACGTAACGGGTTGTTTTCTGTATGCTTTTACAGGCCTTCCTTCCTGTATGGCCGGGTTCCAACGCGGCGCTTTGCGCAGCAGGCGGATCACCTCTGCCTCCATTCCATATCCATGGGCAGTAAGGGCTTTGATATCTGATATTTTTCCTTCTTTATCCACCACAAATTGTATCACAACGGTGTAAGCGCCGGGAGGTGCGCCTTTGTCAGCAGGAATGGCTCCATTCAGGTTTTGTTCAAGAAATTTTCTCCATGCATCATCGCCACCGGGATAGGAGGCTTCAAATTCTACTTGTTCAAAAACTTTTGCCTCATCGCCGGCAGACTGCGGAACAGTATCTTTTACCGGAACAATTGGCGTTACTTGTGAAAAAGAATGAACGGGGTGAAGTCCCGCAGAAAGGATGAGAGAAATGAAAAAAACAGCAGCAGCTATTTTCTTTTCTGGAACCATAAGATGTCGTTGGCAGCCGCAATATATACCAAAATAATTACTGTCCGGTTGATACCAGTACAATGCTTTTTGGTGCCGGAAAGCTTCTCAACTTTCACTTACCTTTGCGCCATCCCGATAGCTATCAGGAAAAAAATCGCAAATCCAAAATCGTTTTATGGCGGCCCGCACTGACCTTTTTACCAGCCCTGATTATTTTAATGTGGATGAACTACTGACGGAAGAACATAAACTCATCCGGGAGTCGGTTCGTAATTATGTGAAAAAGGAAATTTCTCCCATTATAGAAGACTATGCACAAAAGGCAGAATTTCCCCGGCAGATCATAAAACAGTTAGGAGACCTGGGCTGTTTTGGCCCCACAATTCCAACGGAGTATGGCGGCGGCGGCCTTGATTATATTTCTTATGGCCTGATGATGCAGGAACTTGAAAGGGGCGACAGCGGTGTCCGGTCCACCGCATCCGTACAGGGTTCACTGGTCATGTTTCCCATTTATGAGTATGGCAGCGAAGAGCAGCGTAAAAAATTCTTACCCAAACTGGCCAGCGGTGAATGCCTGGGTTGTTTTGGTCTTACAGAGCCCAATTATGGCAGCGACCCATCCAGCATGCTCAGCAATTTCAAGAATGCGGGGGATCATGTAATTTTAAATGGGGCGAAGATGTGGATCAGCAATGCACCTTTCGCTCAGGTTGCTGTGGTGTGGGCCAAGGATGAAGCAGGGGAGATACATGGATTGATTGTGGAAAGAGGAATGAAAGGTTTTTCAACCCCTGCCACACATGGGAAGTGGAGCCTGCGGGCATCGGCCACCGGCGAACTGGTTTTTGATAATGTGGAAGTGCCCAAAGAAAATATTTTTCCGAAGGTAAAGGGATTGAAAGGCCCGCTGGGATGTCTCACCAAAGCAAGATACGGTATCGCCTGGGGCGCTATCGGCGCAGCGATGGATTGTTACGATACGGCCCTTCGCTATTCCAAAGAAAGGGAGCAGTTTGGGAAACCCATCGGCGGTTTCCAGTTGCAGCAAAAAAAACTGGCGGAGATGGTAACAGAAATTACCAAGGCACAGTTGCTGAACTGGCGCCTCGGGGTGCTGATGAATGAACATAAAGCTACTCCCCAGCAGGTGAGCATGGCAAAAAGAAATGCCTGTGAAGTGGCGGCGAATATCTGCCGCAATGCAAGGCAAATGCTCGGCGGCATGGGCATTACAGGTGAATACCCGGTGATGCGACACATGATGAACCTGGAAAGTGTGATCACCTACGAAGGCACTCATGATATTCATTTGCTGATAACGGGGATGGATGTGACAGGGTTTAATGCTTTTAAATAAGAGGCCGGAAGGCAGAAAGTTTGCTCAACCAGAAAACCCCTTCAGACTTCAGCCATCTGACTTCAGACTTCCAGAAATGAAAATCTTCCTCATAGGCTTTATGGGCTCCGGCAAAACACACTGGGGCAGGCTGCTGAGCCGGAAACTCGGCATCCCTTTTTTTGACCTGGACGAACAGGTATGTTCCCATACGGGTAAATCCATTGCTGAAATATTTGCTGCGGAAGGAGAAGAGCATTTCAGGCTGCTGGAAAAAGAAGTGTTGTATATCATCACCGAAAGCCACGACAGCTTTGTGATAGCCTGCGGCGGCGGTTCGCCCTGTTTCTTTAATAATATTGAATACATGAACCAGTCCGGCACCACCGTATGGATCAATACGCCGGTTTCCGTGTTGTTTGAACGGCTGATAAAGGAAAAAGACAACCGGCCGCTCATAAAAAATTTATCTGATGACCAGTTGAGAAGCTTTATTTCCCGCAAATTCGCCGACCGGAAAATTTATTATGAACAGGCGGCTATTACTATGGAGGAGGAACCGGTTCAATTGGAGAAGCTGATTGAAAAAATTTTTCATGCATAAGAGTACGCTGATAGCGGGAACCATCTTTGCCGGGCTGTCGGTAGCGCTGGGCGCTTTCGGGTCGCATGGGCTGCAGATGATCACCCAGGATGAGAAAATAATCCGGGGATACCATACAGCGGTGCAATACCAGTTCTGGCATGCACTGGCATTAGTCTTCACCGGCATTTTATTTGAAAGATTGGATGCCGGGATGGCAAAATGGACAGCCCGGTTTTTTATCGCCGGGATCATTTTATTCTCAGGCTCCCTTTATCTGCTTACATTCTTAAAAATTCAGGGAAGCAGTCTCACCAAAATTACCGGGCCTTTAACCCCGCTGGGCGGTCTGCTTTTTATAGCGGGATGGTTATTATTGCTGGCCGCATTACTAAAGAAAAATTGATCAGACAGGAAGGGTGAGGGTCGTTATAGTTCCGTTGCGGTTTTCTATCAGGGAGTCTTTCCGGCCAATGGAGAAAGTGCCTTCAATGCTCTCCATCCTGCGGGCAATATTCTTCAGCCCGTTGCCGAACTGCCGCAGGTTTTCCTTATCAATGCCCTTGCCATTATCGGATATACGGATCAGCAGTTTATCGTCTGCCTGTATCTCAATATCCACCTCCGATGCGCCCGAGTGTTTCAGCACATTGTTCAGCGTTTCCTTTACACAAAGAAAGATATTCCTTCTTTTTTCACCCGTCAGTTCTCTGGCAGGAATCTGATCCGGGGTGCTCACTTTACTTGTTATAGGGGTGTTCTCAAAATACTCCACCGACCATAAGCGGATATAAGCAACCAAGTTGTCCAAACTATCATTGCTGTTGTTCATGCTCCAGATGATGGCATTCATGTTGTTCAGCACATCATCTGCCGACCGGGAGATCTTTTCAATCTCCTCCGGTGTATTTTCTTTCATCTTGCTCCGGGCAATGGCGCTCATCAGGCGGATCGCTGTCATACCGGAGCCCAGTTCATCATGCATGTCTGCTGAGATCCGCTGCCGCTCCTCCTGCTGCGCTTTGTACACGGCGATTTCTTTTTCATATTGCTGCATCAGGTTCTGGGCTTTCAGCGCCTCCCTTTCTTTGGTTTGCTCTATGATGCGCCGCCTGTTTTTATCATTCAGCCCCGCCAGGAAGAAGACCAGTTCAAAAAACAAACCCGCCTCATACCAGATAAGCGAATTGCCCGCCAGGCCTTTCAGTTTTAAAACCTGCGGCGCTATAATGAGTGCCAGCGACATGAAGGCAAACAGCAGATAGACCAGGTTGCCCCAGAATAGATAACGGAGCAGTTTGTCATGCCAGTGCTGCAGACTGTAGGCAAGGAAGATAATGATCATAAGCAGGAGCAAACCTTTCACACCGTTCTCCAGCATGTTCTCCAGCGGATAGTTATCTGTGCCGTAGTGAAGAAATGTGTAAGCGATGATGGTGAACGAAAGCAGGAAGATTCCGCCGTTATACAATTGATGGAGAAAACGGTACTGTTTTTTTGTATCGAGGAACCGCTGCATGAACATGAGGTAAAACACGATGCCCAGGCACTGCATCACAAAATCAAGATATGCTTCCAGGAAATAATTGATGTGGCTGGTCTGGTAGGCAAACAATGCTTTGGTGAAGAGCATCATGCCGAGAAAAAAAGCATAGCCGGAATAATACAGGAACTCCCGGTTGGCACCCTGCAGGAAAACAGAAAGGGAATACAATATCATCATGAGCAGTAACCCGCAAAAAACATAGGTGATCAAATCGCTTTGGCTGCTGGTAAGATGCAGGTTGGTAACAAATGCGCCCAGGTATTGGGGATTGATAAGCCGGGGTCTTATTTTGTTTACATAGGTCTTTAGAAAACTAAGCTCAGCAACGATGGTTACACGGTCATTCTCTTTCAGGCGGATAAGCCGATATCCTGATTTTCCGGGAATGTCCGGCAGTACATCCGGCAGCAAAACTAAAGCAGCATTCCTTACCGCATACAGCCGGATATTGGTATAATAAAAGCCCGGGAAAAAATAGATCCCCGCTGCAGTATCGCTGCTGTTGCACAGGGTGAATTTAACCAGCGCTTTTTTTGTCACATAGTTATCCGGAATCGTTCCGCTGTGAATAGTGCCGGGTCTGAACTGCAGTGAAAGATAAACCTGCTCCGGCTCTTCTTTGTTGCCGATATAAGCGGTGCTTACCGAGGGCCTGATCTCCTGCAGCAATACAATCCTGCTTATATCCGTGCAGGGAACTGCCTCGCTGACCTGGGAAAAAACGGCTTCCGGAGGAAACAACAGGGCCGTTACAATGCTGAACAGGTATGCGCTTATAATTTTTCTCATAGCTGAGTTAAAACTCAATCTTTCAAATGTAGGCAATCCCTCCATGTTTTGGAAGCAGGGGATGTACCACCTTCCGGTAATCTTTTCATATCAAACTGTTTATCTTTGCTGCCATGGCTACCCGGCTGAAAAAGAAAAACAACCCTGCGAGAAAAACCACCAAGCCCCAATCGAAAGCCTTTGCTGCGGAAAAGGACGAAAAGATTGACTGGAAACAGCTTGCCCGTGATGAGCGTACCTGGAAAATCGTTGGGGCCATACTATTGGTGATCGGCCTTTTCCTCCTTATCTCTTTTATTTCCTACCTGTTTACCTGGAAAGATGATCAGGATGTGGCCAAAAAAGGATTGTCGGCTCTTTTTGACAATACGTTAACCGCACAGAACCTGCTCGGCCGTCTCGGGGCTCTGGTGTCCCATTTTTTCATTAACTACGGATTTGGCATCGCATCATTCCTGATATGCACATTCTTTTTTGTGGTGGGTATTAATTTGTTATTCCGCCGCAAAGTATTTTCCATCTGGCGCAACCTGAAATATGTAACGGTGGGCCTGCTGGTGCTTTCTGTTTCAATGGCTTTTCTTTTCGGCAAAAGCGGCTTTCCTTTTGGCGGCGCCGTGGGGGATATGATCAGTGGAAAACTGACCGGCGCACTGGGCACATTCGGCACCGGTGCTGTATTGGTACTTCTTGCTGCGGGTTATTTTATCTGGCAGTTCAACCCCTCTTTCAACTGGCCGTCCAAACAGTCAGGGGAATCGTCTCCCGAAGATGCGGAGGCTGCGGCGGTTCCCGCTACAGCGGCAACAACCATTAATGATCTGTACCGTGATACGAAGGATGTGCAGGGAGGCAATGCAGTTTCTGCGGACACACCGCTTGTCATTAATTTTCCTGATGAAAAGCCGCTGCATGATTTTAAGATTACAGAGAAGGACGAAGCGTTGGAAGAAATAGAAAAAAAGCAACCGGCTGTTGAGTCAGAAATAATAAGCGAGTTGCTTCACAGCCATGAAGAGATGCCGGAAGAAACTGTTCCCTCTGCAAAAGAAAAATCTTTTGCAAAAAAAACAAACGAGGCGCTTGCACTGGAAATAAAACAGGTTCCCGAAAAAGAAGAGGAAGAGCAGTTACTGCCCGAGAACCTGCCTCCCTATGAACCCACCCTTGACCTGAGCCATTACAAATATCCCGTCCTCAGCCTGCTGGAAACGCATGGCAGCGAAAAAATCATACAGGATGCCAATGAACTGGAGAACAACAAGAACCAGATTATCGCCACACTGCGGAACTATGCTATCGAAATCCAGAAGATCAGCGCCACCGTGGGGCCCACGGTTACCTTGTATGAAATAGTGCCGTCGCCGGGTATCAGGATCTCCAAGATCAAGAACCTCGAAGACGATATTGCCCTCAGCCTCGCAGCGCTGGGCATCCGCATCATTGCGCCCATTCCCGGAAAAGGAACCATCGGTATTGAAGTGCCTAATGTGAGAAAAACGGTGGTGAGCATGAAAACATTGCTTTCATCAGAAAAGTTCCAGCACAACAGTTACAGCCTGCCGATAGCCATCGGGAAGAAGATTGATAACGAAAACTTCATTGTTGACCTTACCGGCATGCCGCACCTGCTGATGGCTGGGGCTACGGGGCAGGGTAAGTCGGTCGGGCTGAATGCTATTCTTGTTTCCTTATTATACAAGAAACATCCTTCCCAGCTTAAACTGGTGCTTATTGACACCAAGAAAGTGGAACTGAGTATCTACCGGAATATCGAAAAACATTTTTTGGCGAAACTCCCCGGAGAAGAGGATGCCATCATTACCGATAACAAAAAAGTGGTGTACACCCTCAATGCACTGTGCATTGAAATGGATAACCGGTACGACCTGCTGAAGGAGGCCGGCGCCAGGAATATCAAAGAGTATAATGAGAAGTTTATCAAAAGGAAACTGAATCCCTTAAAAGGGCATCAGTACCTTCCGTTCATTGTACTGGTCATTGATGAATTTGCCGACCTGATCATGACAGCCGGTAAAGAAATTGAAATGCCCATTGCCCGCCTGGCGCAACTGGCCCGTGCCGTGGGCATTCACCTCATCATCGCCACACAGCGCCCCTCTGTAAACATCATCACTGGTACCATTAAGGCCAATTTCCCTTCACGCATTGCTTTTAAAGTATCGTCCAAAATTGACTCAAGAACTATCCTCGATACCGGCGGCGCCGAGCAACTGATTGGCAAAGGAGACATGCTCATTTCGCACAACGGCGAACTGACTCGTTTGCAGTGTGCATTTGTTGACACACCGGAAGTGGAGCAGATTGTTGATTTCATTGGCAGCCAGCGGGGCTACCCCGTAGCGTTTATGCTGCCCGAGTATGTGGATGAAAACGAAATGGAGGGCAAAGATTTTGACCTGGCCGACCGGGACTCCCTTTTCGAGGATGCAGCCCGCCTGATTGTACAAAACCAGATTGGTTCCACCTCTTTATTGCAGCGAAGAATGAAATTAGGCTACAACCGGGCCGGCCGTCTGATGGATCAGCTCGAGGCGGCGGGTATTGTGGGCCCCAACCAGGGCAGCAAGGCAAGGGATGTATTAATAAAAACGGAGATGGACCTGCAGCAGCATCTTAGCGCACTTGGATGAATAATTTTGAATCTGTAAAATCTTTATCAGGGGCAGATGGCCGGCACAAAGAGCAAGAAGAACAATTTAATCATAGGATCCCATTGTGCCAATCATGTATTCTTTGCGATCATTGTCTTCCATTTGACTTTTGAGATTTAGTTGTTTCCGTTAGCAGCTTGTTAAGAAAAGAAAGTCCCGTTCATGACGGGGCAACCCGGTATGGCGATTGCCTGTCCTACGCTGTATCGCATAGTTTAGGCGAAGCTGTAAAGCTTATTTCAATTACCTTTGGCTGTCTGTAAAGACGCTGCCACCACAAACCTGAATGATGAAGAAATTATACCTCTCAGCGCTTGTTCCTGCTATCGCCCTGTTTGCATCAGCGCAGGCAAAAAATGATCCGGCCGCCAAAGCCGTTCTCGACGCGGTAAGCGCTAAATTCAAAACGTTTACTACTGTACAGGCCGGCTTCTCCTACAAAGTGGAGAATGCTGCCGGCAGAGCCCTTTCCAGCAAAACGGGTACAATAAAAATGAAGGGGACAAAATATTATATCCTTTTCAGCGGCCAGGAAATATTCTGCAATGGAACTACCGTATGGAACTATGATAAAGCCGCCAATGAAGTCACCATCAGCAAGCTGGATGCATCCGGCGGCATGATAACGCCGCAAAAGCTGTTCACCAATTTTTACGACAAGGATTTTTTATACCTGCTGAACGGGGAGAAAAGGGTGGGAACAAAAACGGTGCAGGAAATCGAGATGACCCCGGTTGACAAAAGCAAACCCTTCCATAAAGTATATGTGCAGGTGGATAAAACAGCCAAAACCATTTATAGCACCAAAGTGCTGGAGAATGCGGGCAACCGATATACATATACGGTTACCAGCATGAAAACGAACGCCCCGCTGGCTGATAATATTTTTGTGTTTGATAAAAAGAAATATCCGGGAGTGGAGGAAGTGGATTTAAGATAAGTTTTTGTCTCCAACGGATTTTACATGGCAGCCCTGTCACTTTATCACCAGTTTTTGTCTTGCTGAAAATACACCTGATTTAAGTTCCATAATATAAACTCCTGCAGCAAGACCGGAAACATCAACATTTTGTTGGGCTTGCAGTACCTTTTCTGTTTTTACCAAAGCGCCTGTTGCATTGAAAATTCGAAGCGTTGAATGAAGAATGGATATCCCTTCAATATGATTAAAGAAATGTTGGGATACAGGATTCGGATAAATTTTCCAGCTTCCGCCATTGCCAATGGATATAACCCCGGTTACCGCGGCATTTATTGAATTAGAAGGAGCGGAGTTACAGCCTGCCAGTGTAACAATAGTATAATAAGTGCCGGGTGTGGTAATAGCATATGTTGCTGCTGTTGCGCCAGCGATTAAACCGCTTGCATTGTACCACTGGTTTCCCGTCGGAGCATTTGAGCTGAGTATATTCCCATTCTGGGTGATAACGGGAGTTGGAGGAACCGGGTTTACCGTTACGGTTAAAGTGGATGATCCACCACCTCCATAATTGTTTACTCCTTGTACAATAATATTTCCCGAAACAGCTGTTGCTCCGAAATTAACCGTGATTGAATTGGTATTGCTGGCGCCTGTAACACCAGATGGCAATGTCCATGTGTAAGAAAGAGCATTGGGTATGGGAGGAACGGAGTATGTAATTCTGTTACTGCCCCGGCAGACAGTGGTACCACCGGTAACCGCTCCGCTGCATCCGGGTATATGATTTTTTACAGCCCGGTACAGTAAAAAAGTAACGCCATCCATTCCTGCCGGATCGGAGTTGGCAAATCCTGCTACTGTAACACGCAGGCAGGTATCGTAAATCATTTTGCTCTTGTAGCCCCAGGTGCGGCCGCCATGTCCCCAGTATTTAAGTCCCTGTGTTAGTTCCCGGCTTAAACCAAGTCCGTAATCATAAGCAGGATTGGAAGTGGGAAGAAAAGCAGTAAGTTGATTCATCGACGCCTGGCTAATTACCTGGCCGTTAAAAAGAGCCGTGTACCATAGCGCCATATCCGAAGCTTTAGCAATGATGGAGCCTGCATATCCAACTGCAGTATTCAGTTTGTGCCCGGGCAATATTCAGATGATAGAGAAGGAGAAATGGTTTGGGCTTGCAAATTTATATATAACGGAGTTGATGCCGTTAATAATATGATTAACTTTTTCATACGTTTTGGTTTATTTTTCTAAATGGATTTGAAGTCCAATGTTTACCTGAAATCCGCTTTGTTTATTTGTAATATCACCATTTTGCTTAATTACTTCTTTTCTGTTATAATATCCTAATAAAAACTCAAGGCCAACTACTGTGTTGAAATAAATAACCGGGCCAACCGATAAGGATAATGTATTGATATTTCCTTTTGTCGGTTTGAATCTGTATAGCCCATATTGATAATTTAAATCTGTAAGTATATTGTATTGATTCTCGGTCTTTAAAAAATAATACCTAACAAATGGTCCAAATTCAAATCTGTTAATATTAGAATATCCCCCGCCAGTTCCATTTACTTCGTCCTTAAATTTTGAAAAACTTACTCTAAGTCCCGATGCAAACTTGTCAGCAATAAAATATCCAACACTCGGTGATATTTTTATATCAAGCCTGTCTGAACTTGAGGAGTAAGTCGGGCTGGTATATGTAGTTTTGGATGACAGAAAAGAGCCTGTACCACCAACAAGCCAATTACTTTTTGTTAATTGTCCAATGGCTTGAGATGTTACGATGATAAATGCAGCTAAAAAAAGTTGTTTCATAATATACATTTTGGTTTTTGAATTTAATAGGTCTAAGTTACTTTAAGGCGGGCTGTTTTCTCTAAGTAGTTGATGTTTGTTTGTTTTCATTGTAGGCGATGTACAGCAAAAACAAAACCATTTGTTAAAAATGTTAATAAATAAGCCAGTAACTACGTATAAACACTGAGCATAAAAATGACTGGGGTAGAAATTCAAAACTCAACAACAGTCGAACAGGGTTGCTTACAACGGTTCGGGGCTTAAAGAAGTGGCGGTTTAGAAGCAGGAACTGTCAACCTATTACAACTGTTTATTAGATGCACAAATGTTTGATTAACCACTTCACCCGCCATTTCTTTTAAGCCCTTGTTACCGGCTGCCCTACTGTCCGTCCGAAGCAATGAAGTTTCAATTTTGCTCATCATTTGATTTATTGCTTTTACTTCTGTTGCAATAACGATGTGTCAATTGCGCATTTGCTAACTCTGTCTTACCGCCTTTTGAGTAAGGGAGAATATGGTCAACCTCTGAATCTTCAATCATAAGAATCTGCTGAGAACAAATTTTGCAAGTTGGGTCTTGGTCAAAAAGAGTTTTCTTGTCGGTGAACTTGAATGCTCTTGAATCTTGAGGACTATTACCTATAATTTTTTCAAGTTCTTTCAACCAAATTTCAAAACGCTTTTTTAGAACGATTGTATCATTTGTTTTATTCTCAACTGTATTCATGAATTCAGCATTGTTCGTAAGCAAGTCAAGAAACTTCTCACGGATTTCATTTGCTTTGGGAATGATTTGGTTCTTGCTGTAATTGACAAACCCTCCCATCTGAATATCAAAGATTGCCATGTTTACTCTTGTAGTGACCCACTTGCCATTTGGATTGCTTTGGTCGCCTAACAAAAATCTTCTAAAAGCATTAGTGCCGAAAACAATTCTCGTCAACTCGGCACATTTGTTAAACCTGTCAATGTATTCCTGTTGCTTTGCTTCAACCATTTGTCGGTTGTCTCTTAACTCTTTATTGCAAAACTGCTTCATACTTGAACGGTAGTTCAAGTATGATTTTTCTGTGATTGCAAAAAAGCGAAGAATCATTCCACGATATATCATTCGTCTGCGGAAGGATTCTTTGTTTACCATTGAGTGAAACACATCGTCATTTTCAAGTTTCTTAAGTAATTCAATGTAGTTGCCCCGATAAATTGTATTGCGTAATTCATCCTCGTTAAGTTTTACAGAACCTGTGTTGAGTCGTTCAAAAATTGCAAACTTCAAATCAGGGTGCGATGAGTTCTTAATTATAACTGCTTGAATGCTTGTTGTCTTAATTTTATTTTGAATCCCTGTATCGTCAATCTGAGCAAATGTTTTCCCTTTGCCTTGTTCTGCTGAAAGTTCTTTGGTTCCGGTCAATTTGAAAACACTTTTCTTGTCATCTGGTAAAAAGCCATCAAGGTATGCGATGAAAGAAGTTAGCCGTTGCTGTCCATCAATTACGCTGTATTTTCCGTCCTCTTCTTCTGCAAGGAATACAGCAGGAATCGGAACATCCAAAATGATTGATTCTATCAGCCGACTTGCAAACCTTATGTCAATTACAAACTTGCGTTGATAGAATGGTTGCAACATTAAGTCCCCATCATTTCGCATTGTCTGATACTCTCGGAGAGTGAAATCTTTTTTATCAATATAGATTTTCCCTTTAACTGCGTTTCCTTCGTCTTCCCGGTCTTCCTCATCATAATATTCGTCAGATTCTTTGTCCTCAAACTCCTCTATAATTTCTTCTTCTGTTTCTATGATGTTTGGAGTGCCGTCTGGCGATTCATTTTTTTCCATTTTTAATTTTGCTTTAGAAGTTGTTTCAAATGTCGCATTTTTTTTATTTGGTTTGCCATTACTTGCTTGTCTATCAGCTGCAACAACTTTTCGTCTTACAAGGTCTTCGTCAACTGATTTTGTCTTGATTCCTTCAGCTGTCAAAGTCCAGATGCCTCTTGAAGAGTTTTCCAATAGTCCGTAACGCTTCAAATAATTCCTTGCCCATGCAAGTCGGTAAGTCAATTTAGAAGTTGTCCCACGATGAATTTCAGTTATTTGTTTGTCTGTTAGATTTAGAATTGAAGCTACTTCTTTTTCAATGGCATCAACTGAACTTGAACCTCCAAGATTGTGCATTGCTTGCAAAGTCGGATTGAAAAGGTCGTCATGTCGGTATGTAAAAGTTTCTGTCATGATTGTTGATTTAATGCAGTTAGTTTCAAGTTAGCACAGTCGCCAAAGGGTTGCCGGTAACGTTCGAGGCTTGCCGCAGGGCTGGATTTGTTGCTGTGTCCGCCCGGCAACTGAAGCCGATTGAAAAACTGATGTTGAAGTTAACAACTAAAAGCCAAATAGAATCCGGTCAAGCCCGATATTAGCTGATAGTAGTACAATAGCCGATTGTTATTCCGTCCGCCAGCCTTGCGGCAAACCTTTTGTTGGCTGCTGGCTTACTTCAATTGAACTGTCTTAAAATAAACTCGTTTGCTGAAAATTGCTTCTCGGATTAGCTTCTGTTTTTTATTTAATGATGAATTTCCTGTCTTTATTTCTAAAAAGTCAATTGAGATGTCATCTTTGTTGTCAATGTCGGTAAATGAGATAAGGTCAATAGGGCTTCCGATAAAAACAATTTCATCAGGGTTTAAAATGTCTGGTAACATAAAAGGTGCAAAATGTTCGACTATTTTCCCTTTTGAAACACTTGTACTTCTCTTGATTGCGTCTTCGATTAAATACTCCTTACGGTATGATATCTTTTGGATTAGCTTTTCATCAGTTTCGTTATCAATTCTGGTTTTTACAATTTGAATTTTGTCAACAAATTCTTTTTCCTTTTCAATTTCAAGCACTCGTTTGTAAACTTTGGTGGAAATCTCTTTGCGAACGAGAATTAAGATAATTAGCGCAATGACATTTGCTGCAATTAGAATGATTAAAAGTGTATTCGTCTGCTCTGGCATTTTATAAATTTATTTCTTGAAAAGAAACGTTTCCTCTTTTTATTGCATTAAACACTTTTGTCTTGAAGTTGTGTTTGCTATTTATTCCTGTTCTCTGTATGTCAATAAAATAAATGTTTACGAGTTCTTCATCTGCGGCTCCGTCAAATATTATAAGATCAATAAACCTGCCTGTGAACTTGATGTCCTTTGGGTTAAAAGCGAAGTTGTTTTTTACTATGCTGAGTTCTTTTGAAATGTTGTCAACAATATGGGAGTTCATTTGTCGGATAGCAGTTCGTCTGATGTCAAACTCATTTTCACTAAGCCATTCCTTAAATTTTAAATCGAGCAATTGTTCTTGGGTTCTTTGATATTCCCTTTCTGTATATTTTAATCTGCTTTCTAATATTGAACTTATTTCTTTCTCAATTTTGCTCTCTTTATTGAGAACATTAGCAATTATGTAAATCAGGAAGATGACGAGAAGTATGGCAAGAAAATAAATCATTTATGACTGTGTCGAATTTTAGGGTGTGTCAAAAAGCTTGCAGCCAACTCGTAGCTTATCGCAATATACGCAGCCTTTTCAGGCCATTCAAAAAAATTGTCAGCCTGATTTTCAGTGCGTTCAGCCTGTTTGTGCAAGATTTTAAAACTTGCGGCAATCCACCTAACTAATCAGGTCTTTTATGTCTTCTATCGGGCTAAGTATGTTCAGTATGTCCTTATTGGTAACATGCAGGTAGCGAAGGGTGGTTTTAATATCGTTGTGCCCAAGCAGCTTCTGAATAAACACCACATCT